>OQVN01000036.1_pt1 | contig 47008 bp, 82 predicted proteins | sample 1691621 | NCBI WGS metagenome assembly OQVN01 (sample SAMN03418278, study PRJEB22391) | human gut metagenome | biome: human-gut; feature: organic feature; material: feces | host: Homo sapiens | place: Tanzania | collected 2013-01 | reverse complement strand
AACCACCGTTAAAAGTCGGTCTTGAAACAGAGGAAAGCAATTTGCCGTCCATCACTTCCATGGAAACGTTGTTGTCGCCGTTCTCGTTGTCCTTGTGGAAAAGCTCCGAGCCGTCAACAGTAATCATCGCGGCATCGCAGACAGCCTGTTTCAGGCAGTTCGGTATGCCGGTGATTTCATTTCCCTCATAGTCCTTGAGGTTTTTTCTTGGAAATCTGAGAGCCTGGCTTGCGGACATCTTCTTGCCGTACCACCTGAACATATTGTCTATGTAGTCTGTGGCGCGGACAAGGCACTGCTCCTTTGCCTCGGTTTCAATGTCTTTCCATTTGGAGACACCGCGGGCTGAAAAATAATCGTCAGCAAACTCAACAGAAACGTATGAATCTGCATTCTCAAGCCCTGTTCCGTCCTCAATAACCATTTTTCAGCCCTTTGTTTATTTCGCGGCTTTCGCGCCAGTCTGTGCCTTTACAGCGTCAGAAAGTTTCTCTTCTTTCTGCTCCTGCTTCGGAGCGGCTTTCGCCACAAGCGAGTAGCCGTCAAGCTGCGCCTGTCTTATTGTCTCAGGAGAATCGTATACATCAGCGTACTTGTCTCCTTTCTTCATCCTTACTGTAGCCATTTCTTACTCCAAGAAAAGCCCGCATTTTTTCAGCGGGCTTGTTTTTATCCCAAGATAGGAACAATAAATTCCGGCTTGATTACGCCTACGCCCCATGCGAGGTTGACCTCAAGGCGGACGCGCTTGTATTCAGGATAGACGCAGACACCAAGAGCAAGCCCTGTTTTCGGGTCTGTTATCGTTCGCTGCTCAATAGCCTGGTCTCCGAGAGTTGTGTTAGGAACGGTTCTTGTGGCAAGCCAGACAGCCGAACGCGGGAACGCAAGCGATGCAAGGTAGTTAGTGCCGATTGTAACAGCGGCGTTGTCTGCCACGTCCTCCTGCAATGGAGAAATAAGTTTAATTGAAGTCGCTCCAGATGCTGCATTTTCAGCGATTACATAGGAATTTCCGCTGCTTCCGAATTTAACAAGGTCTCCCTTTACAAACGTTCCTGTGCCGGTGTCAACAGGAACAATGTATTCTCCCTGACGCGCTCCGCCGTTCACAAGATAGCCGTCTCCAGTGCCTTTTGTGTGAGAGCCGAACCCGGCTGATTCACGGATGTCAAATCCGCTGATACGTCCGAACACGCCGCGCCGGAGCAAATCGTCATTGCCAGAATCACTTACGCTCTGCAAATTCTTCAAGTTGCGGAGATTCTCGGAAGCCTCCGGGTTAAGAACAAGCTCAAGGTCTGTCGTAGGCGCGCCTTTCTTCTTGAGCTGCATAAGAGCATTGTTCAAGTCTGAAATATCGCTTGCAAACGGAGTTGTTCCGCTTGTGCCTACGCTGTTTCCGGCGTTGAGCCCCTCTGAGACAATTACGCTGCACGCATCATTTTCAGCCTCGTTTATAAGACCGCGCATCGCCTCGGTCATCTGGTTCTCAAGCATCGGAAGATGCGCTGCGCCAAGCGCGGTTTCATCATTTCCGACAATGATAATGTCCTGTGCCCTTGACTTTGTGATTTCAAGCGTTCTGTTTTTGATTTCAACATCTTCAACATCAGGAGCTTTTGCTGCCGGTGTGGCATCACGTGCCTTCATTGCAGTGCTTACAGGAAAGTTGATTTTCTGCCCAACCGCGATAGATTCTGAGCTTGAGTCGCGTGTAACCGCCGACAAGACACCTGTCATTTCCCTTGCTACGACATCAAGTGAGCGAAGCAATGAAGGAATCAACATTGGAATAATTTTCATTTTTCAACACCTCGTTTAGTCTACGACCCTGCCGCCTTTGAGAGCGAACTCCATAAGCTGCTGGTCATTCATGTTTTCAATCTGCTGGGAAGTGAGCTGCTTGTCGTTGCCATAGCCGGACGGAGCAGAGCCTGCCGCGCCGCCTCCTGATGAGACATTGCGGATATACGCCTTGCCCTCGCTGGTCATTGCAAAACTGTTCACAACTTCGCCGATTGTGTGGTTGTCCTTGTTAAGGAATACAACCTTTCCGTCCACGTCCTTCGGCTGGAAGTCGTTCATCGAAGTGATTCTTGCGACGAAGCCGTCTTTCAGTCCCGGAACAATGTCAAGTTCCTTAACACCGTCTTCCATTGACTTACTGAACAGCGAATCAAGATACTGCTTCTTATAGAAATCCCTTGAATCGGAGATTTCTTTAAGGGTTTTCTTGGACTGCTTATCCAAGTCTGCAATCTTGGCTTCGTACTGCTGCTTTGTTACCTCGTCCCCCTTGTTCGCCTTTTCAAGCAAATCATTCAGGCTGGTAATTTTAGCCTCGTACTCGACCTTGCCGCTCTCGTAGTCAGAAATCCGCTTTTTCAGCTTGACTTCGTTTCCGAGAAGCTCGTCGCGCTTCTGAATAAGCGCACGCTCGCCAGCATCTTTTTCCGCAAGAATGGACTTGATTTTATCCTCTGCGGACACATCTTCCTTTCCAAAAAGTTCAGTCAAGAAATTTTCGTCTAACATTGATTTATCCCCACCTTGTGAGTTTAGATATGACTTTTCAGCCTTGCCTATACGGAATCCAGTCCTAGACATCGTTCCGTAGCTGTCATTCAAAATTCAGAATACATTACAATTATGCCGTTGTCAAGTTCGCAATTGCGAAATAGTATTCTAATAATACATAACTTGAATATCACCCTGCTGCATATATATAAGATTTTGGAAAATTATTTTTTATTACAAAAGAAAACGCATAATCAAAATCATTGGTATTATTCTTTGAACCATCAGAATTTAAAAATACAACAGTTCCAGTTTTTTTATCATATTCAACAGTACCGAAATCACCATTCATTATTTCATAAATAATTTTTGAGCTGTTTTCTGACAATTTCGTGAATTTCAACATCATTTAGCAGCCTCCATTTTTCATAAACTTTAAATTCCCATGGATAACGCAAATCTGCCAACCAATGAGATTTTTCATAATTATAACCTTTTTTAGCCATAAAAGAAAGTTCAGTATACTCATGATTCAAAAGCATAATATCGGTTTCTGTAGCTTTATTTTGCTCAAGACGTTGCCAAGCAAGAGCAATCCTTGCATCAGCACAAAACTTAACTTTACTTCCATCAGACAATAAATGTTCTTTATCTTCAAAAATATGCTTGCGTACAGCTCTTACTTTTTCATCTGGAAAACCAGTATTCTTTGATATTTTTGCAATGTCGCTTTTTGTCTTTCTGTTTGATATTTCTTGATAATAATCATTTGCAAAACGTTCCTGTTCTGCATGAGATTTGTCAAGAATACCACCTGAAATATCAAAAACACCACGTTCAGTTAGTTGAGCTAAAGTGAGAGTCTTGCCACCATCAACAAAATCTTTTATTTTTTCACCATTCTTATAAAGATTGTATCTTGTTTTACCAAGCACTTCTTGTTGTGTTTTATCGTCCTGACTCTCAAGCCACTTGTCAAAAGTGATTTTATCTGACACATATCCGTCTTTGCTTGCACGTGTTGCGCCTTCTATGTTGAAGTATGGAAGTATTACACACCTACAATTATGTGTTATAATACCGTTGGCAATATACCAACCATTTTCAGTTTCGAGGTTATAAACATGGCAAGACTTCTTAATGACATCGACAGCAGTAATGCGGTCAATCTTTATTTGGGTGGAATATCTATCAAAGATATTGCTAGAAAGTTCAGTGTTTCCGAACACGTTATCCGCAACATCCTGCATAGAGCCGACATCAGCACCAGACGGCGATACCTTACCGATAATCTTAGTGTTGATAAAGTTCTTGAACTTTACAATCAGGGAATTGGAGTTGCGGGCATTGCCGAACGGCTCGGCTTTACAAGAACCCAGATGATTGGATTTTTCAGGCGCAACAATATTCCTATGAGAAATGCGCACGAACAGCAACTTGAACGAATGCGGCATTACACAAAAGAACAGATTGATAAACTTATGGAAAACGCACACAAAGCGTGTAAAGGGAGAAAACAGTCTGTCGAAGAATGGGAAAAAGCCGCCTTTATGCGTTTTTGCATCAATCGGATTGAATCTCCATATGAAGAACTTTTTTACAAAATCCTTAAAGAAAGAAACATTCCTTTTGCTACGCAGTTCCCTGTCGGCGGTTACAATGTGGACTTTATTATATACGGTGTCGCCGTGGAAATCTTCGGCGACAGCTGGCATTGTACAGGAAACCATAGACGGATTTTTGCGGAAAGAACGAAATACATCTTGAACGAGGGCTTGCCGATTATCTTTGCTTTCGCCTATGATGTCGAGAGTTTCAAGTCCGTTATCACTGACCACATTATCCCCTACATTCAGGAGATGAGCACGGACAAATCCTTTGTCGGTCAATATCGGGTGATTTGGCGTAACGGTGAGTGTGTTACCGCTGGCAGTAGTGATACGGTAGAGCAAGCCCTTGTATCGCCTTTTGTACACTTTAGAAATCCCGCCAACGGTAGATACGAGAGTACCGTCAAGAACACAGCCCCTGTGCTGAGGAATTGCCGGAGCGTCTTTCAATGACTTGTATAGTTTGCCGTCCTCGTTGCCACAGACTAGGCAAGCTCTATTATCCAATGTTGCTAAATATTCATACTTATAACCGCTCTCTCCATCGCCGAAATACTGCTCGTTTTCTTCAAAAATCCTGTTTCTTGTCTCATTCGCAAAGCTCTGCAATACCGTGCGAGTGTTTGAATTAATCGAATTACGCAAAGCCTTAATTGCACCTGGATTAGTCAGTTTGTCCTGTGCAGAAACACCGCCCATAACATTGCGGACTATCTGCTGCGTTGTCTGCCCTGTCAAGTAGCCTGTCCGAATCGCATTATCCCAAGTGCTGAAAAGTCCGCTTTCTATGCCGTCAAGATAACTTTGATACGTCATTCCGTAGCCGCCTATTGTTACAGGCTTGAAAAGCGCAGCGGTCTTTATCTGCTCCATGCTCGGATAAAGGAAATTAACTTTTGTGTCCGCTCCCTGTATCTCACGGATTAAGTCCTTCGCTTTTTTCAGGATTTTACTCTGTTTTTTCAGCTCATAGTCTATAACGCCGTCAATGTCAATTTTGCCGTCAACGTTTTTTTTCAGCGCGGCGGACACTTTTTTCAGCTTCTTCGCAATTTCCTTGTACCGTGCCTTTGTGTACACGCCTGTTGTCTTTTTAAGATACTTCGCTATTTCTGCGTTGGCCTTGTCGAGAAGTTCTATTATTTCGTCAGCCTGACCGTTCTTGTATTTTTCAAAATCTATCTGATATTTTATTACAGCATTTTCTATCTTATTCATTCTTCGTTTCTATACCGTCTGTATAAATACTTCCAAGCCAAGGCTTTTGTAATGCCAGTACCCCTGCTCGATTCTTTTTCTGCTGTTACTTTCATAAAGCACGACAAGCCATGCTCCGCTTTCTCCCTGGATTATCCTAGGATTGCTCGCCCTGTCGCCAATAGAATCAAGGCACTTCTTTGCATCAGCCATTGTCAGGAAAGAACGTCCGCAAACTATGCGAAAAACCATATTCACAGTCCTTTTTTTTTATTCTTAAATGCTTATCTTCTGTCAAGAGCCAGCTTGCTCTTCATCAACATTCGGCATCGCCGCATACTGGGCGTTCTTGGCAATCTGCTCCTCGTCAATCTCGGCGTTCATCTCGTCAAAATCACGTTCTGCTGAAAGTATCTCGCCGTCTTTGAGATTGTCGAACAAATCACGCTTTGCAATTCCTCCGCTCTGCCACAAAGAGACAAGCGCGGTAATCTGCTGCGCGCTCATTGTTGAAACGTCATAGTCTGTGTTGAAGCTGACTTTAACATCTTCTTCTGCCAGTTCTTTGCCAGAACTCCATTCAAGATATATCTTTACAAGTTTGCTGAAAATAATTGAAAGATTTATTGCGAACTCCGCAAGAACTGAATTTTCAGACGCATGATGAAGCCTTGCAGTTTCAGCTGCCTCGACACCTCTCTTCTCGTGTGATATGATTCTTGCTCCAAGAATAGCCATTCTGTCCTCATCGGAACTCATGGCGGCAGCTATGGATGAACAGCCAGCACCGCCGTACTCAAGATAGTGCATGCTTGCCCCTGCTGGAAGATTCACAACTATCGAGCCGCCAAGTTTCAGAGGCTTTGCAACTTCCTCGCCGTTTATCATTTCAATCTGTGGGTCTGCACCTTGCGACCACGGAGTAGGAACACCTGACCAGTGAAGCCCGTTCTCATAATCAGCAGATTTTCTTAGATGAGAGAGATTAACATTAGCCACATCCTCAATCATGGATTCTGACGGCATATCACTTGATGACAAGAAATAAAACGGAATTTCCCTGAACTTGCCTTTTTTTGAACTTGGATATACCTGCTTTATTATATTCGCATTGTCATCATAAAGTGTTTGCCGGTAATAGCCTGTCTCGTCAATCTCGCATACTCTCCTGTATTCTTTCAGTTCGGTCGTATATTGGGCAGTCTCAACCTCGACAAGTTCCTTGAAGATAACATATTTAAGGCTCTGCTTTCTTCCGTTCGTCTGCCACTTCCATTTTGTGATTGATTCCGCCCTGTAGAAAACCATATAGGCGTACTGGTCGCTCTCCTCAAAATCACGCTGGCTTCTGACTTCCTGCAAGTACGGCATATCGACAAGAATACCTCCCCAGTTCGTGATGATAGCATCACGTGAGCATAACGCTCCAAACTGATTGAGGGAATGGCCTTTTCCGTCAACATTCACAAGGTACTTTTTCATACCGTTAGGAACATTTACAATAAGAGGCTTGCGGTTCAGCATGCCGCTTAGTCCATCAAGGGTTCTGCCGGTCGCATTGAAGAACTGCGCACGCATGAGGTAATCACGGTAATCCTTATCGTCCATGCCGGAGGAGCGAGGAATATATACTTCACCTGCGGCTTTTACAGAATCTTCGCCTTGAACAACATCACGGCATTTTTTCCACTTAGGAAGATATTTCAAATAAATGCTATTGCAATCAAAAACAGACCTTGGCAGCCTCCTTTTTCTTGTCCGTAAAAATTATATCATAAGAAGTTCAACAATCATACACCGAGAACCCTTCCGACTGAAATTCTCGAAGTCTGCTGACAGCACATGAAATATCCGGCCGTTATGTTGTCAATCTGGTCGTCATGTTTACCGCTTGGAAACTCCTTGACCTCGTTCAGCCAGTCAAGGTTCCAGCTGCCTCTGAGGATATGGACGTGTCCGGCTTCAAAAATCGGCTCGACATAACCGGCTCTCGCAACCTTGTCTATATTTATGTTCAGAGGCTTCACAACATACATGCCGTTTAAGATAGTTTGCATATTGCTTACAGCATCTTTAGAATCAACTGAATTTTCAACAACGATAGTAACACCTGTACCGTCATTGTCTGATACAGCACGAATATAATTATCTCTTTCGGGAGATTTTCCCCTCATCCTTGAAACATTCTTTATCCATAAATGCCAAACACCGTCTATTTTTGTGTATGTCAAAAGTGTTCCGCTGGTCCAGTCCGGGTCTGCTTTTTGTGTCTGTTTTGCCGTATGAGCCAAATCCCATACCCTGAAATATTTTGTCTTTGGGAAATCTTCAAGAGAATCATGCCATTGTATTTTATCTGTCACAAAAAGATTGCCTCCACGTGTCTGCGGAGTACACTGATAAAGGGCTGAAAAAGAATAATCACCCAATGCAGCACGTTGTTGGTGATAAAATTCATCAGTAAATCTTTCAGGAAAAAGAAAATCCCATTTCTGATGTTCCCAATGAGCTTTCACATCTCCTTTCTTTTCAACCCACACATCACCTTCGCCATTCATAGCCGGAAAGGAAACTATCTTGAACTTTGGAAAATGCACATCATAGTCATCACTTTGTGGGTCTAGTTTTTTTTCTATGCGACCGATAATATCGTCAACGTGCCATTGAGTGGCAAGTACAATAGTTATAGAAACTGGAGCTCTACGAGTCAAGAATGAGTTTGTGAACTCATCCCATATTTTATCCCTTATAACTTGACTTTCTGCATTATCTCTTCCTGCAATATAATCATCAAGCATACCTAAAGAATAACCGTTGCCTGTAATACCAGAAATCAAACCACTGGCAGTAACAATTCCTTTATGACCTTCAATCCCCCATTGCTGAACACCACCGTCAATTACTGAATCAGGATAAAGTTCTTGATATTTTTCACTTTTGATTATATCACGTGCAAGTTTTGAATTTTTCAATGCAAGGACTGAATTGTAGCAACATATCATAGCGTCTTTATCTGGAAATTCGCCTATGAAATGGGCAGTAAGATTCTGCGATAGAATTTCTGATTTACCAGCACGAGGGTGAACCTTTATTACAAGATATGTTGACTTGCCGTGCTTCAAATCTTCTATGGCAGTATCAATAAGATGACATATTGTTCTTGTATGCCGACCAACAACATAAGGCTCATCTTGTTTTTGCCAGCAGTGCTTTATAAAAGCTAAATGAGAATATCTACTTCTAAAAATTTCAACAGCATCTGTAGATAAAATTTCCATTATTTTTCATTAGATTCAGACATCTTATCACACATATCGAGAAAATCCTCACGCTCTTCTGGACTTAGTTTATCAAGGGAATCTTTTACATTTTCCATTATACCAATACCAGAAACATTTGCGGCCATATCAACATGCTGAACAAAATCGCCGTCTATAAATTTCATTATTTTTTCCATGCAGTTTGCACGTACATTTTCTTGTTCTGCCGTAAAAGCCAATTTTATATAAGCAAGACACAAGGCTGTTTTTCCGTCAATATTTCTAGTTTCCCCTGTTGAGTGATTGGTATAAGTCTGCTTCTGTTTTTTTAATTCTGCATTCAAAATATCACAAAAAGACTTGCCTTTTCTTGGTCTGCCTTTAGGATTGCCAGATTTGCCTTTTTGAAAAAGCCACGGTTTATCTTTGTTATCACTCATTATTATTTTCCTTTATACATTTTGTTTATTTTTTCAACATCTTCCATAATGAATTTATCTGAAAAACCTGCTTTTCTTATTGCAGCAATGATAGCTGGAATATCTTTGTTAAGACATTTACTGTCATAACCTCTGTAATCATCATAAACAAATGTATGTGATTTACCAACTCTTTTATCAAGAACAAAGCCATCTCTTATTGCAGAATAGGAAACATGATACAAATCTGCAATATCTTTGAATTGATTGCAAAAAATAACTTTTAAGCCAAGATAACAGTTTTCCATGTATTTTATAATTTCTGCCTCTGTATTCTTGCAATGGTAAATCTGAAAATCAGATTTTTTTACAAGTTCATACAAAGTTCGCACTTTTGAATATTCATAGTCATTACCACCTAGAATAACAAAATCGCAACCAGCATTTGCAAACTGTGTTGCACCAAAATACTCTGGAGAGAACAAAATATGCTTTTGTAGACGTTCTGAAAGCATATCTGTTGTGGTAGGTGGAACTGTACTTTTTAAAACATATATACCTGCATTTATCTGATTTATTGCATTTATTACATAATCTATATTACAACTGCAATCTGTATTTTTAGGAGTTGGAACAGAAATAAAAGCTACGTCATATTTCTTTTCAGGAGGATTAACATAATCTGCCTTCATATCTTTGTCAGGATCATAAGTTTCTGCAAATTTGAATTCTTCTTTTAAATGTTTACCAACTATGCCATAGCCAGCAATCAAAGTTTTTGGATATTCAAAAATTTGTTCTTTTTCAAATTTTGACATTTCATTGCCTCCATATTTTTTTTTGCAGTCATAAAATATGGAAGCAAAAAAAATTACTCGAAATCAAAAACTATATCAGCGAAATTGTTTTCAGAATTATCATGAACAATACGCCATGATTTTATTTTTTTATCACCGAAAACATCAAGAAAATTTTCCATTTTCTTTTTATCTTCGATACTCATAGATAATAAATTGACACAAACGCCAATATTACCATAAGAAAATCTTTCAAAATCAATAGATTCAAAAGCCTCTTTTACAGTATTGACGTTTTTTGATTTGCCGTTCATAGCACCATACCCAGCAGGTTTTCCCATAATCAAACTCCTATAGTATAAAGTAGTTTGATTATCGGTTTTTTAGTGAAAAACATTAAATCATCTTTGTTTAAATTATTTTACACGTTTGGCAACTGCTTTTGCATCAACTTTTGCAAGTCTGTATTCTTTTGCAATTCTGTCTGCACTCCAGCCTTTTAAATCATTGTTTTTCATGTCAGCAACTATAGTTTTAACAACATCCATACTAACTTTTTGTTTATACTTGCCACTGCCGTAACCAGCTGGCTTTCCGCTTCCAGGACCACCCATTTTTTTTTACCTCTTTACAAGAATTTTGGTTTTGTTTGTCTTGTAGTCAAAATCATAATATCTACCCCATTTAGACTTTAAATAAGAGTTGTTTTCAACAAGTCTTACATAATCTTTATTTGTGTTATTGCCCCCTTTATTTGTATCATGCTTAGCATACAAACAAAGATAATCAGGAACAATACATATACGGTTATACAATATCTCCTGCATCATAAAATCAGCGTCAACTTTCATCAATGACTGTTCGTATCTGCCACGCAAAGCATTTTTGTTGAACCAACATATACCACCAGTTATAGCTTTCCATAAAAACTCGCTTACATGCCGTCTAGGGTCAGGATTCATAGAAAGACTTGCAAAACCTAGTTCTAAATCAATAAGAATCTGGGATATTCTCATAAGTTCATCTATAACCTGAGATTCAGTCAGATACACTGTAGACTGCTTGAACATATACGACAGTTTTTCCACATCATCATCAATCTGGATAACAACATCTTCTTTTGCATTATCAATTATCCATTGTCTGACTTTACCAAGAGAATTTATCTTGTCATCTTCAACAGCAATAACATCAACACCTTCTGCCTCATACAACTGCTGTTCAGATTTTCTTACAACATAAGTACAACCTGCTGATAGCAATTTTTTGTCGTGAAGTTTGTCATATCTTTTATATGACGGTATATAAAAACCAACTGTATTATTTGAATCTGTCTGCAACGTCATTATACCAAACAGCCCTCGCTTTTATACTTTTTTTGTCAGTTACTTTAGCCTTTTCTGAACCATCCATACCAAACTTTCCAAGAAGATTTGTATAGTCAAGTTCTGTTCGACACACTATCAAAAGATAGTCATACTTCTCGAACGGTATGACATCCATACCTTTTATATCTTTATCATCTAACTTTTCTTCATCTTTTATATCAAAATCAATATTAAGGTCAGCAGTCCATTTTGCAAGCAACTCTATATCCCAATCGCCTGAATGTGTATTTGCCTTTATATTGATTGCTCTTTTTTCCGCGTTTGAATAACCTATAAGTTTTTTACATAACAACTTTTTTTCAGGATATAAATCCTTGATTATAGACAATCTCTGATTGCCACCTATAACAGAGTTGTTCTCATCAACTATAAAGCAACCAAAATCACCAAACACTTCTATAGAACGTTGAAGCTCCTCTCGATTCTTTTTTGAAATTTTTCTTGGATTGCCGAAATTCGTATTTATCTCTTCTGCTTTCAGATAAACAACATCAATTCTTTTTTCAGAATTTTCATTTTTAGGCACAAACTGTGTCTGTATGTCTACTTTTGGGTTATCTTCCATATCTCATATAATACAACAATATTTCGCAAATGTGAATTATAAATATAAAAAAAACACGCTGTATCAGACTAAAAAAGCCTTTTTACAACGTGTTTTATTACAAATTGATGTTTTATATTACATCATCAAAAAGACCTGGCTCACGAGGCTTCAATGCCTCGTATTCTTCCTTAAAGAATTCTTCCTTTGTTTTCCCCATTTTCTTTCCAGTGATAGTATGAACATCATAAACATAGCCGGGCAACTTCACATATTCTGTAGATTCAGAAATTTCTTTTTCAAGCTGTTCTGCTGTCAAGCCATTCATTTTATCATAAACAAAATTTGACAAATGGTCTGCATCCCTACATTTCTTTGCCTCACACAACAAGAGTACAGCTTTTGAAATAAAAATTCTGCCTTTAGGCTTATCTGACTTATCATTTACAAGTTGATAGCCTTGCCACAGTGCCTCTATTTCTTTTGTAAGAATCCCCCAGCAATCTTCAGCAGAAATTGTAAAAAGTCTTTTCCACAGATACGCAACATAGCCAGAACTCCAAAGTTCAAGGGCCATGTACCCAGACAATCTGGCATCTGCTCGCCGAATTGATTTCTGTAAGCAAGACGATACATTGTAGAAATTATAACCATGAATGGTTCTCAAATCATATCCCATAAAAAACTCCTGTTTATTTTACAATAAGAATAACAATAACAACTGCAATGCAGATTATTGTTGTAAGCCATAAATGCCATCTTTTCATTGACTAACCTCCTTAACGAAAGTAAAATAAAGGAAGTTGTGGGTTGTCAGATAGCCCACAACTTCCAAAGTTCTAAAGTTTCTTTTTACATTAGTGAAAAGACAAAACATAGAACTGCAACCAGAGCCATCACAATAGTACAGACAGTTTGAATCACATCAGTACTTGTTGGCTTTTGGTTGCTTTTTTCAATCAACTCTCTTACAAGTTTTTTCAGAAGTTTTAACTCTTCTTTATTCATTAGTAGTACTCCTAATGCTTTTTTGTAAGGTAGCTAATCCCTTGATATATTTACCTTCTTACAGTTTGACTTTTTTGTAAAGCCGAAAATTAATTTATTTTCTTTAATCATTCCAAGTCTGAATATAAATATAACCACTGAAATATCTGTTTATTTAAGATCCAACCATAAACGGATTTGTTCTGCTGAAAATTTCATTGACTTTTCTTATATGCATATCTTTATCGCTTTTTGTCAAACCGGGAATAAGACAACAATTGATGTTATCTATCAAAGATTTTTTCAAACGGCGCACAGATGTAGTAACGCATTGAACTCTCATAGAATTAAATGTTTTGTTAGAATCACAGGTATAGAAAAGATAGATTTTTTTCATTCTTCAATCTCCTCGATATTAGAAAAACGTGGACCAATGTTATTAAGTCTATAGTCAAGTTTTCTATTTGTTTCACAAAGTATTGATAACTTATTCTGGGCATCTGATTCATCAGCAGCCCAAAATTCAATGGTCATTTCTTTACAATCATCTCCATAGCCGCACTTGACATCAGCTTTATACTTTTTAAGGCAAATCATTTTTATATCTCCTTACATAAAACTGAATGGGTCAATTCCCATATATTCAAGCTCTTCAAAGTCGTACATGATTTCATCAAAATCGCTTTCATCGTAGTTCTCAAGCCTGTCATAAATATCAGTTTTTAAAGCAACTGCTTCTTTTTCAATGTCATCTTCTGTCATTTTGCCAACTCCCATAAATCTTCTTCGTATACACCACCTAAACTTCGGTTAACATTTCTTTTGCAACGCTTGTCTTCTTCTTTAAACGAGCAGAAATAATCGTCATAAAATTCTTAATGCTCGCAGTTTGCGCAACATTTCATTCTTTCAATCTGTGCTTTCAATGCTTTGTTTTCACTTTCAAGATCGTCTATGTCTCTTGAACATGTGTCGTAACAGTTAATATAAGTAAGGTACATGGCACATTCTTCTCTATCACTTTTTGATTTACAAACGCAATGGCAGTTAGGACATGCCCGGCCGTATGCCTTATTCTCAATCTCTTCTCTCGTCATTTTTCAACACTCACTATCCCTCTCACTTTCCATCCGTACCCTTCTGCAATAGCAAGGCCGGCTTTTCTTGTATACCTTGATATGTCCGACTTTTTCAGATTGCCGGACACACATTTCTCCATGAAATTATCTTTCTGTACCTCACTAATGCCGTCTTTCCAGTACCTGAAAAGCAGATTGTTTGTTCCGTCATGATGTGAGGCTCTCTGCCGCAAATCTCCATTGCTGTCAACAAAAGTCTCGAACCACTCAATATCCTTGCCTGTCTCAAGAGAACAGGTAAGGGATGTCCTGTCGCCTTTGACCCCGACATATCTTCCGTTCCATAAACCAAGGTCGGCAATCACAATGATAGCCGTTCCGTTGTCATAAGATTTCAGATTCTCCTTTTCTGTCATATACAAGTCAGACTCCATCTCAGCAAGCCAATTATTGATGTCATCATCAGAAGGATTGTCAATGCCGTTACCGATAAGCGTCTGTTTCGCCAATCTTATGTTGTCTTCACTGAAAGTTTCGTAGTTCTCAAAAATTATGTGCTTCATCTATCTTTTCTCCATAGCCTCAACAATATCATCTGGCAAGTCGTCATTAAGAATCTCGACATCGACGCTGTTCCACGGAGTTCCAAAATGCGTTACACAAAGAATATATAAACCAAGCATATCTGAATAAGTGAATTTCATATCGAAGGTCTTCTCAAGATACTCAACATCATTCTCGTTGCAGTCTGTTATGAACCATTGGTATATATCAATAGTGTTGCCATCATCATCCTCGAAATCAAAACGCATATTATCAAATATGCTGGAATCAATCTCCTGAATCTCATTGCAAAGGATTTTATTGTCAATCCATTTGCACGCTGTAGCAAAATCTGTATAACGCTTGCCTTTTACTTTTGTCATATTATTCCTCCTTAAAATTCCCAGTCATAATATTTGTACTGCCGCCCAAGCTCGACATACAAATCACTTCCGGAACAGCGCCACCGTCCGTCACTTCTGAGTGAGACACGTATTTCGGATGACGTGAATTTCTTTTTAATCAGCCAGTTCTGATGTCCTATGCAAATCTCACCCTTACTTGGGTCTGCCTCAGTTTCATTCTGCCGAATCCAGCAAGTCTTGCCGCTCTTGCTAAAACGGACGACAGTCGCAGGCTCCGCATCCGAATAATAATGGATTGTACAGCCCATTCCGATTGCCGGAACATTCTTTCCGGTCTTTACTAATTCTTCAATTCTCATCAGTTACTCCTAATAAAATTCAATATCAGGAACAAGAGTAAGAAAAGCTCTTTTTCCGTCTTTACTAGCTTTTAAAGGAATATAGATTTTGCCACCTTGAAAACAAGGAATATCATCTTCATCTAAAGCAAACACATTATCATAACCACGAAAATTCTCACAGCAGTCTATAACTGTATCTATACTACTCTGTAAAAGTTCATGCTTTTTCATCTTTATCCTCCTTTCAGTTACAAATCACAGTCGGAAAATATCCCTCTTTGTAGAGTTTTTTGATTTCAGCGGCGACTCTCATTCCGTTCTGCTGGCCCTCAAGAAATTTCTCGAATTCTTTCTGATTCAATGCGCCGTAGCTTGTTGTCTGAATCTCAACAGCTAACTCATCTTGGTTCAGCAGCTTGTTTCTATTGCTGATATAGATTCTCGGCAGATACTCAACTAAATCATTCGGCACAAGTTCAAGTTCCAAATAACCGTTTTCTTTTACAAAAGGATAGTAAACTTCATATCCGTTGCATTGCGCGAAGTAAATAAACGCTTCGCAGGCTTCGTTAATCTGCTTCAGAACATTTTTGTTGTTTTCTTCATCTTTTGTCAGTGTGTAAGTTTTCATTTTCCAGCTCCTTGTTCGCACCTGCGAACTTTCTTTTTTTTGTTTTTCTCATCCCTTATACTTATACATTAATCTATTTTTAATCTTTTGTCAAGTGTTTTTTTTATTTTTTTGTTGATTTTTTTTTGCTTCTGTGTCATACTCTTGGCATGGAAAACTTCGACATAGACAAATTCTGGGACAGGGTGAAATACCTCTGCAAGGTGAACTACATCTCGCAGAAAGATTTTTCTCTAAAGATAGGACTTGGGGCAAAAGCAATACAAAACCAAATTAATCACAAAGTACATCCGAACTTAAAGCAACTTATTGATATGGCGGATTACTTTGAATGCTCTCTTGACTATCTTATCACTGGAGAGAAATACACACCGAAAAGCGATTTGAAGGATAAGGAGGCGAAACTGGCGGAAAATATTAAAAAACATATTGACACAAAAAATTTCCGTCTTGAGAAGAGCCTTGAGTCACGTAGAGAAAGCAAGAGCGAGAATGAGAATTCAATACTCTGCTCAAAACTAGAAAAGATAAAAAAACTTTCTGAATTCAGCAGTTAAACATCTTTCGACCCTATCAAAAAAGCTCAAGGAATGTTTTTCACTTTCCTCTGAAAATGGCAGTCTAGTTTTTTTTGATCAAAGCAAAGCCCTTGAAATCTGCAAGGAATTTCTGCCGTACAGATACAAAGACTGCGACATAGCCACCGTCAGCTGAAAAGCTCAAGCTGCTGTTTTGCTTGCTCTGGCAAGCCAAGGATTCTTCTCTCCGCCGTGGCGTAGTACTCCGCATCTATCTCGCAGCCGACAAAACCGCATCCGTGCCTCAGGGCGGCTACCCCTGTAGTTCCGCTTCCCATGAAAGGGTCTAGCACTACCCCCCGGCGGGCATGAGTTCACAATGAAATTCTCCACAATCTCCAAGGGCTTGACAGTCGGATGTCCGTAGAGCCTCTTGCCGCTCTGGTTGAGCGGTGTGGCATACCAAGTCCTTTTCGTGCCGAAGCTGCCGTTCAGTCTTACGCCCTTTTCCCGGAAGAACAGCGCGAACTCCGTGTCGGTGAGATACTTGTTTCCGCAGGCGGGCACAGGGTTTGTCTTGTGCCAAGAAATGATGTTCCAGCTGCACTTTCTCTTCACGGCGAAATAGTCCAGAAGCGGAAGAATCTGTTTCTGGGAGCAGAAGAGATAGATGTTGACTTTCCGCATTACCCGGCAAAGCTCGTCAAGGACGCTCTCGCCGAATCCGTCCTTGATTTTCTCAAGCTCATTGACATATCTCTTGTCAGCCTGCTTATACATTCCCGCTCCCCTTGTCCCGATGAGATACGGAGGGTCTGTAACAACCAAGTCCACAGAGCGGGAATCCATGCGTTTAAGGAAATCCATGCAGTCGCCGTTGAACAGCGTTACCTGTTCCAAGTTTCAACTCCCTTGATGTTCATCTGCCGGAAAATCGCCATAAGAACATCTTTTACAATCGAGTTTCCGGCTTCTTTGTACAGCTGCGTGTTGCTGTTGACCGCCTGCGCCTTGTCAAAGTCGGAATCAGAAAAGCCCATAAGCCGCCAAGTCTCTCTAGGTGTAAGTTTTCTGATTCTGTAACGAGCTTTCTTGCCGTCAACAATCATAGGCTGTCTGTTTCCTCCCTGCATTGTGTTCAAGGCTGGCGACAAGCCAGCTTTGTCATAGACACGGTTAGTGTTAGGATTCACCTCTTGCTTTCCGAAAGATTTCCAATCTGCTTGACTGCGACCATAATTCCGTACCCCCCCCCCGTTGGCTAGAACTGTCGGCGATATTCCGTCCGTGCCGTATACGCTGTAGCCTGTCTGGAATACTCCGACTTTTCTCTCATGCCCCGGCAGTCCGCCGAGAAGATTTATTCCTGTCATTTTTTTTTCCACCAAATAAAACGGTCTAAAACTTGCCGTGATTGCTGCTGAAATTTTATCCGTCCTATAAATTCTATCTTGAAAAGATGTTTCTTTTCCATTTTCGTCATAAAGATTTATACACTCTGGTTTTATCATTCGATTTCAACAACTCCATTCATTGACTGATTCCCGAAGCCTTTATAGTCTCTCGCCATAAGAGTGTTACTCACTTCATTGTCGATTTTTTCTATTCGATTTCTGTTCATCAGACACGTTCGACAACCGCCCCCCCATCGCTCTGAAAGGAAGTAATGCCAGCGTCATACCTTGCTTTAATGCAGTTCATAACATCAATTTCTTTAGGCTTGTTCGTTGTGCCGTCGCAGGTTACTTTCTCTTTGCCGTCAAGAATTCCCCGATTTTCTAAATCAGCAATCAGCTTGTAAGCCTTTTCAGATTTCAAGTAATATTTTTCGTCAACCTCATCTTCTAAATAATCTTTCATCCGTTTAGTCAACTTTATAGGCTTCGGGAATCTGTAAGTTTCATTTCCCAAAATCGAAACCATAAAGCAGCGTTTTCTGTTCTGCGCCACTCCGTAATCTTTCGCATTCAAATCTTGATAAAAATTGCTGTAGCCCTTACTTTTCAAGAAGTCAATCCACAAATTGAAGTCGCCGATATTCTTTGAGCCGTGAACATGCGGCACATTTTCCATAAGAAGAACTTGTGGCAGATTTTCCGTTTCGTTCAAAAGCCGCTCGACTTCCCAAAGCAAGCCCGACCTTGTGCCGCTTCCTTTGGTCATTCCTCTTTGTTTTCCGGCAAGGCTCAAGTCCTGACACGGAAACGAGTAAGTAAGTAAGTAAGTAAACTTATCAACATCAACAATTCCCAAATCCGAACCCTTAAAATTTCTTATGTCCGCAGGCTCAAAGTTAGTGCCGTGAATTGCGTTGTAACTTTTCACTGCGTACTTGTCAAACTCGACAACACGATAATGCTCAAAGTCCGCTCCAATATCTCTTAAAGCCATCGCTTGACTTCCAACACCGGCGAAAAGCTCGATAAGCCGTATCGGCTTGTCTATGCTAAATCCGTTCATTTACACTCAAAAAACATCTTTCTGAAAATATCCGCAGCTTCCTTGCACTCGGCACTGGTCAGGGGCTTGCTCATGTCGGCTAATCCGATGACATTTTCACTTCCGAACAATTCGCAGGCCTTATTTAACGCCTCTTCTTCTGATGAGGCTATGACTTTGCGTATCTCCTTGGTCTTTAGTCTGATATAGAATTTCTTCATAATCCACCCTCAAAAAAAACTAACGTCTATCTTGTTTTTTACTCTCTGTCAAAGGCAGCCTTGCATAGCGATTCTATCTTTTCGTATGCCTCAAGATATTTGTCATGGACAAAATAATTTTCCGTGTCGTGCCGCATAAAGTAGTCAGCAAGATCTTCTATCTCGTGGGAGTTGTCCGCCTTCCATTCGTCAAAAGACTTGCCTTTTAGCTTCCGTCCACTCTCAATTTTCTTTACCAGCTCCTCCATTCCGTTGAATGCCAGAGAGCAACCCATGCAGTCAGCCATGTATGCGAACGCCACAGTCTGCCCTTTCTCAAAGGCTTCCGACTTGCCGGAAATCTCGCCCTTTATCTCCTCGTACTCTGAAAGTTTCATCAGGTTCATTGTTCAATCTCCAATTTTATTTTTATAGCTTTACAGCCTTATATGAGTTCGGGAGCAGATGAACAAGCATATCAAAATAATGCTCGTTCTTGGTCTCGATGTATTTCTGCCTTATTGCCTCGCAGTCCCTGATTAGACTCTCGTATATGGAAGTGGGATAAAGGCACAACGTGCATTTCCTCCACTTTTCAGCCGGATGGTTAAAATTCTTGATTTTGACTTCCTCGTAGCGGTAATCTTCCCATTTTTCAAAACACGATTCGTCAATCGGTGTGCTGATTATCAGTTCTTTTTCTTCTGCCGTCATGTTCTAAGCTCCCATTTGTCATAACTTCTGCACTGTAAAGTCAGCAGAAGATTACAGTGATTATCTTCGTAACTAAAACTTGCGTTCTTGCAGTTGTGGCAATTTCTTATTTTCCTGATGACCTCATCTTTCCGCTGGATAATCCCAAGCAGCTCGCATTTCTCCTTTTCAAGCTCTTTTTCCGCTTTTGAAAGTTTGTCTTTCAAGTCGGAGATAATTTCGACAGCCTCGTTCTCTGACAGACGGAACGCCTCGTTTTCTTTTATCAGATTTCTATTCTGCTCCGCCAGCTCGTCAACATTATGCCCGAAGTCAGCGGCACATTTTACCCACGCGACCATCTGATTTCTTGCACGCTCATCAAGACTTTTGGAGCTGTTGATTGTTGCCACAATCATTTCATCTACGCTTAATTCTGTACTCAATCGTCAATCTCCCAGTCGTCAAGCAGCCCGATGATTTTATCCAGACAGTCCGCATCGTTGTAGATTAAGTCTGTTATTTTCTCTTTCATCTTTTCAATGCTGTTTTTGAGTTCTCTGTTTTCAGTTTTTAGCTCCATATATTCAGAAAACTTGACCCACGACTTGTCATTGAAAACCACAACATCAATATCTTCATCTGTCATTTTTTATCTCCTAGACTTCAAAATCTTCGCATTTTATTTTTGTTATCACTCTATCACCGTTGCCGAATGAAAGCTCATAAAGCGGTTTGCCTACAAGCCCCTCAAGCGGTGCTGATGAATCAAACGGGCATTTCAAAAGTTCTTTTAATTTATCTTCACAAATACGACCTGCCAGTGATAATAGATTCAAACCTCTTTTTCCTTTATAAGATTCTTTTGCGGCTTTTACAAAGGCTACAGCAGAATCAATCGGTCCTATTACCATAACTGGAACAATATCAATCCTTGACTTGTCATTGTATGTGTCTACAAATGCCTCAAGGGCTTCTCTGTTCCACCAGTTGCCGTTTGCTCCGTTCTGTATGTCGAACGCATAGAAATAGCCTTCGTGGTGTCCGTAGTTCTGGTTATAGTCATCAGAAACAAATTCTCCATAGAGATTCACAGGTTTGCTTCCATACAGCTGCTCAAAGATTGATTCTGTCTCCTTTGTGCAGAAAGTCTCATCAAGCCACTTCTTTGTTCTTTCATTGAACTGTGTCTTGTCTGTATGACCGTAATAGCTGACACGCTCGCCGTCCCATTTTACATAAACGGAAGTTCCGTCTGCCTTTGCAGTCCAGCTCCACGTAACGTCTTTGAGAAAAGCAAATTCAGGCTTTGACCACGACTTTTCATCCACATACTTTGATTTTGCTGAATCTCTCTTGAATGGTGCGATTATCTTTGGGTAATAGTGCATATTTTTAATCTCCTTTTATCAGAATAAAGTTTGTTGTCCTGAATCACCGTCATTGTTTTGACTTTTCTCTCTCGGCTTATACTCTCTCGTACTGTCGTAAGCGTCAATGCTGCAGAAATCGAATTTCTCACAATTGTTTGGTCGCTTGGCGTAACTTTCAGAAACTACTTTCTGAAATTCCTTACACCATTCGCCATTGCCGCAGCAGAAGTTTGAGCAATATCTACAATACTGTTTCATTTAATCCCCCTTGTTTTTTATTTTCAAACGGCTCTATAAAAAACTGCTTAGCATAAGGAAGCTCCAAAACCCAAGAGCAGAAATTCGGCTTTACCGGGTCGTCTTTGCCTGACCACTCATTCAACTTATGGTTTCTTCTCTGAGTATACATATTCAAAACATTCTCATAACTCATTGTTACAGTTCTTTTTTGCAGCCAGCTTTCAGGCAACAGGCGGATAAGTTCCTTCCAATATCGCTTGTCTTTCGTTTCGTTAAATTCTTTTCTTAGTGCCTCCAAATGGTCAATTAATTTTAACCACATATTTTTTGTATATAGATTGTACTCATTGCTTTCCTCGTCATTATCAGCAAAATCATCCATTTCAAAACAGTCCATTGTAATAGGAGTGCTTGCCAGCTTGTGCATTTTGGAAGTTGAGTTTGCAACTGTTCCGACTTTATAGGTGTCAAATTCGTTCCACCAGTACATCGGAGCAGTTATATCAACACTAACAAAAATTTGTCGCAAAAATTTCCGATGTTCAGAACCTGCCTTTATCAATCGTTGTGCAAGGTCTAGGTCGTTCTTGCCGATATGGAACTGGTCGTTGAATCTTCTGTCAATGTAACCAGAATCGCCTTTAGCCCAAGAGTTCATAGGATTTCGACAGCCCCTAAGAGCGTGCTCAAATCCCCATACTTCCGTGTTTTCAAATTTCATATTTCACCTCCTACGCAATCCCTTATTTTCCTTGCAGCCTCAATCCTTTGTTTTTTTGAGCAATCTGTATTTTTCACGAGCCGGTAATAAGAAAATGAAGAGGCGCACATATTTCCGTATTTCTTATACAAAGGGCAATCAGTGCACTTCACATCATGCAAGGCGCATAAATAGCAGAGAAAAACTATTTTCTGACCTTTTGAATTTGCGTCAATGAAAGATTTCTTCAAATTGTCAATATAAAAAGGTTTTAGCAAATCGTCCGGCTTGGCTTTCTCCAGTTGCCTTGCGATGTAGTCCCACATCATGTAATGAAGCATGTAGAATTTTTTTCTGAACAAAAATAACAATATGCCTCTCATTTTTTCTCCACCTTGCCGAAGTAGCAATAAGGGCATCTCTTGCCTAAAAGATTTCTTGTGTCAACGATGTTGAAGCCGCGCCTGCAGAAATCACAGGCGGAGTATGTCTTTTCTGTTTTTCTAAACGCCTTCATTTTTTCCTCCTGCGGAATCACCGAACCTTATGGACTTTATCTTGTCCATGACTATGGAGAAATACACAGGCGTGAAGCACGCCGCTATTGAGAACGCGGAGAAGATTATCTCAGTCATCTCAAGCGAGGCGAAATTTCCGCTTGCTATTATCTTGGCGAACTTGAGAGCAGACCAGCCGCCTATCCATACCGCCGCTATGCCCTGCGCAAGGAGCGAGTAGTCCTTCGCACCTTTCTTCTTCTTTCCGTCAGTTTCTGTCATTTTCTGCCTCCGTTCACAATCTGCTCTATTCTCTGCCGGGTTACGCCGAACGCGTCCCCGATGCTCTCATAGGTGAATCCGTTCCTTGCAAGGCACTCTATCATCTCGTCCCTTGAGGCTGTCATTTTTTTCCTGCCGGTTTTAGGTCTGAATGGCTTCACTCCAAGCTCCCTGCAAGTCCTCGCCACTGTTACATAGGAAAAGCCGCATTCGTCAGCAATCTCGCTGATTGACTTTTCCCTGTGCGAGGAAAGTATGCGGCTTTTCAGAGCCTCCCTTTTTCTTGCGCAGTTGCTGAGTGCCGGAATCCCCATCAGCTCGTATATGCCTCTCGCCGTCATCTGGCTTATGGAAAGAGCCTGCGCAATCTCGCCCAGTGTCTTGGTCTTGGCGTTCGCAAGTATGTAGCTTTTCCGACTCTCCATAATTTTCTGTCTTTCAGTCATTTCTTGTCCCCCTTGCCCTCGGCTCTAAGCCTGTTCTTTTTAAGGCAGTCTGACATCGCCTTGTCCAAGTCGATTTCCTCGGCATGGGCGATGATTGCGGCGCAGCAGATAATGTCCGCAAGTTCGGAAGCAAATCTATTTTTACAATCACTCTTATAATCACTATCATATACAATACTATTGTCCAAATTTGTATACGCCTCCATTGCCTCTACAACTTCCGTTGCGCAGTGCTTTAGCATATCCCTTGCTTTGACGGATATGTTTGCGCCGTTTTCCTGCCGCTTCCTTGCGGTTTCATAGCTTGCTTTTGCGATTCCGTTAAGAGAGAACCGCATTCCGGCATCATTGAATCCAGCGATATATGCCTTGTGTGCTTCATCTGTTATCATACTGTTACCTCCGGCAGTTCTGCCCATGCCTCGATGTCGCTCCAGTCATAGTCTTGGAAAAAGAACCCTGCTTCTGCATAGTCAAGTTTATCAATCGCAAACTCATATTTTTTTGTTTTCAGAAGATATTCCTTGTCCTCTTCGGCGGGAATGTTTTCCAGCAAATATCTGCCTGTGTTGTCCGGGTCATCTTCGCAAATTATCTTGTGCCAGACAATTGCGGATTTCATCAAGGCTTCGTTTTCTGCTTCAAGTGAATGAATCCTGTTTCTTAGACCTTCAATGTGTTTCTTTCCGCATTGAAGCTCGCGCTCGTTTTTCTTTCCGACTTCGTAGCCGTCTGAATAGCCGTCATTGAATCCGTCTTTGTAAGCCTGCCTTAGTTTTGCATTTGCGTGTATACCGCATACATTCAGTTCGTACTCTTCCGCTTTCTCTTCAAGCTCTTTTTCTGTCATTTCTTACTCCACGATAAAGTTAGATAAAAAGCAGATAATGCCCGCGGTGCAAACCGCAACCATATACAGCAGTGTTTTCACAATGCAGTTTCTTCTGTTCAGGTTTCTGAAAACCAGACATGCCCATGCGATCATAAAAAAGCAAGTCAAATATCCTGTCAAGAATTTCATGCGGTTCTCCTAGCCTCTTCAAATATCTCACCGTCCTTATGCCCGGAATGCGCCTCGGCGAAAGACTGGAGTTCCATGCGTGTGTCCGCGTCAAGGCATTTTTCCGCAATCCATTTCTGCTTATACTCAGACAGCGAGTAGCCCTCGAATTCATAGTCCTCGATGTTGGTTATCTCGTACCTCACATCCGTCTCCTTGTAGTGAAGAACGCCGCGCCCTGTCTCGATGTCCCTGTCCTCGCTCACCTCGTAGTCAGTGAACACTGTAAGGTACATCAGGAAAAGCTCCTTGTACTCGAACGGCTCCTCCACTTCCTTCTCAAGTGTTACAGTCATATACCCCCCCTATTTCCTTAAAATTCCTATCACGCCGTTGTCATCCTCGTAGACCGGATAGTTTGCGCCAAGCCGGTAGAGCAGACGCTCCCTTGCGTTCTGTGTAAACGGAATGCCGACTTTCTTCATCACCTTGCGGACTGGAAGCGGATTGTCGGCTATAAGCTCCGCCGCTTTCTCCAGCTTTTTTCTCATCTCTTCTGTCATGCAAGCTCCTTTCTAAGTTTTTTCCTGTAGCTCTCCCAGCCCATCTCAAGGCTTGTGCAGACCTCGTTCAGCCTGTCAAACATTTTTGCGCCGAGGAACTTCACAGCCTCCAGCTTGGTCAGGTTTGTCGCCAGGGCGGTAGGAAGCCCGTTCTCGTACCGCTCCATTACTATGTTGCGGAGCGCAAGGACATCCCCGGCATCCTCAAGCTCGTCAACCGCAAGGAACGGAAGCCTGCTGTAGAAGTCAAGCACCTGCAATTTGCTCCGCCTGGACTTGAAGTCAGAACCGCTCGCGAACTCAGTGCAAAGCCTGAACGCCGTTATGTAGCATCCTCCAAGCTCCCTCACGCAGAGGCTCTCAAGCATCGTCTTCCCTGTTCCGTAGCTTCCGCATAAAAGCATTATCCGGTTTTCCGGCTCTGCTACGAATTTTTTCACAGCCTCAAGAGCGGATTTCTTTTCAGGCGTGTCGGCTATGAAGTCTGGAAGCTCCATGTCCCAGAACTTCATTCCCACGCCGCTTGCCTCGCTTCTGTAGTGCTCAAGAAGCCTTGCCCTGCGCTGCCTCTCAAGCTCCTCTGTCCGCCTCCGCTCGTAAAGCTCAACCTCGCGGTCGCTTGTCGGGCTTGGAATCATGGACTGGAAGTCTATTTCTGTTTCTGTTGTCTTTTTGTCTTTTTTTTCTATCACAGTCATTTCCAAGCCTCCTAGAAAGCGATGTTCTTTAGGCTGTCATCGCTCACAGCGTCCGCAAGCTGTGTCCTGCCGGGCGGCTTCTCCACGTTGACAAGCCCTGCAAGCACGCCCGCCGACAGTATCGTTGTCAGCACGTATCCCTTGGTGACGCAGAACCGGCTGTTCATGCTCTTCCTTACCGCCTCAAGCACAACGCCGACACCGTACTTCCTGATGGCGTCCTTTGTCATCTTCCGGCTTGCAGTCCAGTTGATGATAGGCTTCTCCATGCGGATTATTCCAAGCCCGTGGAGCTGGTTGTAGTTCCGAAGATAAGCCTTCTCGACACGCTCTATGTCGTTCACTGGATCGCGCTCGGTAAGCGGCTTCTTGGAAGCCTTTTCCGTATCAGGCACTTTTTCAGCTGACAAAGTTTCCGCCGCAGCTTCAACCTCTTTTTTGTCTTCCGCTTCTGGAATCTCCGCCGGAATGGATTCAGGAATTTCAGCATGGACATTATCAAAGTTTTTTCCATTGGGAAGTGCTTCCGCCTCGTCTATCTTGAAGTACGCCCCGCTCTTGTCGGTAGCTATCTGCTCAAGCTCGCTTACGCACGATGTCTGCGTGTAGCGGTCGCTCCTCAGGTAGTTGTTAAGCCTCCAGTGTCTTATGACGATAACCCCTGTTTCAAACTCAAGCAGGTACTTCTTGGCGATGAGGATTCTCATGTCGTCAGTGCTCGCACCGCACTGCCTCATTATTGCCTTCGGTGAGTTGATGAAGCCATCATCATCGGCAAGCATTCCAAGGGTGAAATAGAGGCATCTCGCGCTCATCGGCATATCTGTAAAGTCATCGCTTAGCACAATAGACTTCGTGAACATTCTTTTTTCCGCCATACTTTTATGCTTTATCTCCTTCCAGCTTTTTAACCAGCGGCTTGAATTCAACATGCTCTGCTACGACTGCAATCTTTGAATGAGCTTTTCCGTTGTCATCAGTCCATTTTTCTTGTTTGAGCCTGCCGACAACACGAATTCCTCTTCCTTGCTCGCAATCGGTTGAGCAGACTTCGGCCATTTTCCCATAGGTGATTATATCGAAGTATGAAATCTCTTCCTCGAAATCGCCTGCGCTGTTTCTGTAGCTTCTGAAAACCGCAATATTTACAGAGCAGAATTTTGTTCCATTGCACAATATTTCAAGTTTAGGTTTTTCGGTAACATTTCCCTCGATAATCAGATTGTTCATGCTATTCATTATTTCCTCCTGGGCGGACTTTCGTCCGCCATTCATTTATATCTGGGCTGGTGTCCTCTGATGAAGAGCAGACGCTCTGTCAATATGTTTCTGAAGAATATTGTCGCTTCCGTCAATGTCAGCAAGCGTAAGTGCTATCCTCTTTACAGAAAGAATCTCAAGCTCCGAAAGATTTTCAGAAAGAGATGACAGACTTGACTTTGCGTCAGATTCTGCAATTTCATCAAAGCGTCTTTCAATGGATGACAAGGCTGCTGTTCCGTTCATTTCTCCTCGCTCTCTCTGCCGTCTCACAGCCACTGCGACAATCTCTCTCGCCTGCCCTATTGTCATCTTGGATTTTGCCTCGTCAGTTTCAGGCGAATCAACTTTAATAGAAATATGTATTCTGTTCAGCAATGGCGCACTGAATTTCTTCCAAAATACTTCAACGCTTTTTGATGAGCAGAGGCAAAGCCTCTTTTCAGAACCAAGGTTGCCGCATGGACACGGATTTGTTGTCATAACAAGCTGGAAGTCAGCTGGATAGACAGTTGACCGTCCTGCACGGCTCAAAGTTATACGCTTGGATTCCATAGGAACCCTGAGCATTTGAAGAACGCTTGTTCGAAACTCCGCCGCCTCGTCAAGAAAAAGAACACCATTGTGAGCAAGCGATATTTCTCCTGGACGGCAGTTCACACCTCCTCCGCATATTCCTTCGATTGTTACGGTCTGATGAGGCACACGAAACGGAGTGAATTTTTGGTCTTTTGTCAATAATCCTGCAAGGCTGTAAATCCGCTTCACGCTTTGAAATTCATCATAAGTCGGAAGAGGAGTTATCTTCTGCATTGACATTGCAGCATTTGACTTTCCGCATCCGGGAGTGCCACACATGAGCAGATGATGTCTTCCGGCGGCTGCGGTTATGACAGCCTTCACTGTATTCTCATCGCAGTCCGGAAGAAAGATGTCGTCAGGATTTTCTCCGTCATCAAGCTCAGGAAATTCCACTGAACCGGCGGAATTTCCGGAAGTTTTGGTATCTTCTGAAACCGTATCAAAGTCAGCAAGAAGATAGAACGCCTCTTTCAGATTATTGGCATAGACGGCTTTCATTCCTTTTGGTGGATTGTCAGCACTTTCAGGCAGAACAGCTCTTGTGATACCGTTCTTCAATGCGGTCTGCATTGCGGCATACGTTCCGTTGCAAGGCCGCAAAGAGCCGTCAAGACTAACCTCTCCAAGTGCAATCGTCTTTTCAATCGGGTACTTCTTGTAAGCCGAGCAGAGAACCGCAAGGGCTATTGAAAGGTCATGTATGGCGGAGTTTTTTCTCAAGTCTGCCGGACTTAAAGAAAGAAGAACCCTTTTCTGCGGAAACTCAAAGCCGCTGTTTTTGATTGCGGATCTTGTCCTCTCTCGTGATTCCCTTACCGCACTGTCTGCAATTCCGACAATATCAACTGCCGGAATTCCATCTCTGATGTCAGCCTCGACATCGACCAAAGAGCCTTCATACCCGAACGGCTCAAAACTATAAATCATAATTTTTCCTCCATGAGTTATAAGTTAAATATCATAGACATCTTCAACTTTAACATCGTCGATATGCTCGACAAGTTCGCAGTTGTCGATGCTTTTAACAATCTTCTTTGCATCAGACTCGCTATCAGCCTCGATACAAAGACTTCCAGTAACAGTAAAATCAACATGATAAAGCATAGCTTTTTCTCCTACCAATGGACATAATAAGCAGGGTATTGCAAGTCCCCACCTATAACCCTCTGTTCTATCCTGAATGTGAACCCATCTTTCTCAAAATGAGCTATGACCGCATTATACAAATCTGAGTAGTTGGCGTACTTGTAGACATTGCAAAGATACGTACTTGTTTCGCCTCTTTCTGCAACGTTCCTTATATTTCTCTCTAAAGAAGAGATACATTTTTTTACCTCTTCATCAAAACTGCCGTTTTTATGGGCAATTTTTCTCATCTCACTTGCCGTCATCATGCTACTCCTTACATTCCGTTGCAAAGAAGTTTGTAATCCGTTTTATGCAATGAAGAAAAATCTTTCAAAGCCTCAGATTTTGTTTCATAAATTCGTCCCCAGCCTAATCTAGGTTGAACGACACCATAAAGGTTCTCTTTCTTCACAAAAACATAAGAATTTTCACTCAAGAAAATCCCGCATTTTTCCAACGGAAACGGCAGTTTCTCCCATTTATCTCCAGTATTATCAATGAAAGAATCACCGCAATCCTTGAAACTTCCAAATCCAAAGTCCATAAGACAGTCTACTTCAGGACCGTCTATCAATCTAATTTTTGGCATTTTCCAGCTCCTGTTCGCACCTGCGAACTTTCTTTTGTTTTTCTTATTCCTTATGCTTATATATTAATCTTTTTTTAATCTTTTGTCAAGTGTTTTTTTTATTTTTTTATTGATTTTTTTTTGTTCATATTGTAAAAAATTGTGATTACAAACTGTTAATCCACTTCTCAACTTCCCCGGCAGGAACTCCGTCCCGGTACTTTTCCCTTATGAATGCAAGACGCTCCGGCGTGTTCGGCTCTCTTTTCTTTGAGTGGCGCGTGCCTGACTTACACCTAGCCTTCACCATCGAATAATACCTTCTGAAAAATTTGTCAGTCCAAAGCGATTTCTTCATCTAAAACCTCCTTCTCTTCGGCATGAAATTCTTCCAGTGTGTCAGGTGATAGCATCCGCAGTCGGGGCAGAAATAGGCCCGCCTCGGAATCTGCTTCCTGAACCTTCTGCCGTTTCTCTTGCTGCAAGTCCGCATGACAATCCCGGCCTCGGCTCTTGAATAGCAGACTTTTCCGCTTGCCGAGCAGATGCGCTTGTCATCCCTCATACAAATCAATCTCCATTTCAGACGCAATCAGGTGAAGCTCGTCAATCAGATAGCTTGCCTCGACTGTGTTTATTTTTGTCATGCTTTCAGGCTTTATCTCTCCAGTCAGCTTGTTTACGTGGTACGGATAGCCGCGCTTTACAGCACGGAGCTTCACGTAGTCCTCCACATCGGGAACTTCATTTCCTGTCTCCTCGGAAATCTGCTGGATATGAGCCCAGATATGGGAATTCTGAGACTCCTTGCCGGTCGTCCTTTTCCTGTACGGAGGGCACATCTCAAGCTGGACATATCCGCCGTGCCTAGCCTCGCAGAGGGACACAACGCCCTTGACGGCTGTCCGCACTCCGCAGTCGTTTACGGACAGAAGAAGAGTGCCGTCATTGGATGAGAAATTCTCTATCCGCATGATGCACTTGTACTTGTCCATTCACCGCCTCCAGCACGGCTTCTTGACCGCGTCCTTTCCGGCTATGAGCGCGTCAGCCTCCTTCCTTGTCAGCCCGCATTTCGCCACGACATAGGCGCAAAGTTCGTCATTCCATACGGACACGCGCCAGTAGTAGGCTTTTTTTCTGCCTGCGGAGGCGGTCTTTATTTTTCTGGGGCTGCTCTTTTCAGTTCGAGGTCGTCCGCGCCTTCTGTCATTTTTCAGGTCGCCAATCATTTCTTCTGTGAAGAAGCAGTAACGCCACTGCTTTTCAGGATGTAAGCCGTGTCTCTTGACTTTCGCAAAAAATGCGGTTTTTGATTTTATTCCAAGAATCCTCATAGCCTCTTCCGTTGTGTATAATTTTTCATCTGCCATTCAATCACCTTTATGCTTCCGCCTCAATTTCTCTCCGCATTTTCTCAATCTCATCATCCGACTTTCCGTCTATCTCATCCTTCACATAAGGTGAGTTTCTGCACGCATTGCAGAACAGACAGGCGTTGTGGGTAATTGTCCTGTGGCAAGGACAGTCGGGAATACATTGCTCTTTGAACTTTGAATCCGCTTTCATTTGTTACTCCTCGATTCCGCAGGGCGAGCCATCAAGATAAGTATAATCATCGGATAATACACGTAAATTGGTGGAATAAACGCATTTTTCAAAAGTCATAGTTACTATGTCATTTTCAGAAAAACGTGTTATAAGATACTTATTCTTTTCCACACCTTTTGCTTTTATCCAAATCATCGGAAGGTGATACTCTTGAGGTATCAAGTTGAAATGCCTATAAAAATGGTTAATCATTTCGTCCGTGTCCTTGTATGGACGAAACTTCTTTTCCTGAGGTTCTTCAGCTAGATAGAACATTGTAAAAGCACTAGACCCTGTACAAAAACGACTCATATTGAAATCATTAGTAACAGCCGTTAGACACTTTAATTCGGTATTTCCCGGTTCTACCTGCGTCCGAAGTCCTCCCAATGAATCAGCAAAATATCCCTTGCTTCCAACTTTTAATTCGTCCGCATTTAATGCAGTGAAAACTCGTTCTTTCAAAAATTCCATATTAAGCTCCTTTCTTTATCTTCTTGTATTCTCTGTTTGAAAATTTCATCCAGCTGTCAACGAATCCGTCAACCTCATGCACAACCCTGTCGTTGTCGCCATAGCACTGGCTAATGGAAAGCCGGGAATCTCCGACTTTTACCTCGGCGGTTACAAACGGACTGTCAAGCTCACCGTTTCTTCTGATGAAGCAGATGACGCTCTTTCCGTCCGCCTGCCTCCTGTCGTAGTCCATTCTGCCTACGCAGTGGTGAAGCCTCTCGCCCTCGCTGATCAGGTCGCCCTTTGACCTTGCGACAACAACGCTGTACGAGCCGTCCTTGAACGCCCCTAGGAAAGAGAATTTCTCCGCCGTTTTCAGCATTTGCGCTGAGAGCTGCAAGTGCTTTTTTACTTCCACATCCTTGGTGTATTCAGCGTACTGCGCCGTGTAGTCGTCATGCAGGGCATGGAAGTCCTTCGGGAAAAGAACCTTTGTGTCGGCGAAGTCAAGGCGAAGCCAGTCGCAGGCGGTGAGGTAGTCGCCGTAAGCCTCCTTTCCCATGCCCTTTTCCCTGATGTACGCGTACAGCCTTTCCTGCGTGGCGTGCTTCAAGGCTTTTTTATAGACGGCTTTGTTCTCAAAGCTAGCCTCTTTTCCAGCCTCGATTCTGAACATGAGGGACTTCCTGTAGTCCTCCGGATCGCCGCCGGGATTCTTCCTGAATGCGTTTCTCGCCGTATGGAAAGCCATTTCAGAAACCTTGTCAGCGTTTCTGAAAAGCCACTTCTGAAAATCCTTGTTTGCAGTGATGAACTCAAGGGCTTTTTCGCTCCACATTCTCTTGATGTTCAGTTTCATCAGCATTTCGCAAATCGGATATTTTTTGTAAAGCCCGATGTAGTCGATTGCGTAGATTCCGTTCCCGCTTTTGTATGCGCAATATTTCAAGGAATCGTCAAGATGGACAATGCGCTCGAAGCCGTAAAGCTCGTGCCTGCTTATCTTGGAGACGTCAATCGCGGAGAAGTCGAACTCCGGCATATACGGATAATACCTTACGTCCTTTCCCCTGTAGCCGTATGAGTGGAATCCGGCGGCGCATCCGCACCCTTGGTAGCAGTTCCTTGACAAGGCGCAAAGCCTCTTGTCCGCCGGAACAACAAGGAGCTTCTGCACTGTGAACCCTTTCTGCGTCCAGCTCGCGCCGTAAATCTCCTCGATGATTCCAATTTCAGAATCGAAGTCAAGCCATGAGAAATACATCTTGTCAGCGTGCAGCCTCTCGCTTCCCATTATTGGCTTCACGGCATCCTCAAGCTCCTTTCCGCCGACAAGCGGAAATACATTAATCAGGTTGCTCTGCCTTGACAAAAAAGAATTGTCGCATATCTGTTCAATCATCTTCTACTCCAAACAGTGTTTTCAACCGCTGCTCTTGCGCCGGGTAGCGCTCGTGCAGCACATCGGCCATTGACTTTCCCTGCGCCTCATAGTCTCCGTAAGCGGAATGAAGAAAATCGTCAAACTTGAAGATGTCAAAGCAGGGCTTCTCCACTGCTACGGTCAAAACATTGTCGTAAAAATCTTTTGGATTAAGTCCAATTTCTACTAAAACTTTTGCAACGTTCCAGTCCATACTCTTACCCTTTGTTTCTTCCAGCCTTATGCGAACTCACAAGTATTTTTTGGGCGTGCTGTCTGTAAAGACTGTTGAATTCAATATCATTATAAATCGTGTCATACACTTGGTCATAAGTGTATTTCTTCAATTTCTCGTGGATTTCCGGAATCGTAAAATCAGCTTCTATGCAAGTTCTGATTTTCTCTTTTTCATCGTCAGAAAAAATAACAATATCAAGTTCTTCTTTATTCTTCCAGTAAGCCTTTTGCCCATTCGCATTGACTTTCTTTTTCCAGTTCTCATAAGTCTTTATCAGTTTCGGGTCTGTTATAAGCCCCCAGTCGATAAGACGGTGAGAGATTGTGTTCCTGTTGATTCCAAGATTCTGCTCCATCCGTCTTATCGGAACACCAAGTTTGTACTGCATTATAATTTCAGCTTTTTTGTCATTTCCAACTGTAGCGTCATCGGAATTCTTTCTTCCCTTTGGTCTGCCAAGCAGGACACCTTTTCTTACACGAAGCATTAAGCCTTCCCTCGTCCTTGCCTGTATCATCTTTCTTTCGATTTCCGCAGAAAGACCGAACGCAAACGCAAGCACTTTCGACTGGATGTCATCGCCGAGCTTGTAATTGTCTTTAACAGTATAAACAACCGCCCCGACTTTCATGCAATGGTTTAGAATATCCATCACCATAAGCAAATCACGTCCAAGACGGCTGATTTCCGCCGCTATCAAAACATCGTCCTTATGCAGCAAATCTAATAAAACCCCCAAATTGCGCTTGTAAGGGTCTTTAGAACCGCTGACCCCTTCATCCGTTATGTACCTGTCAATCTGCCAGCCCTGTTTTTCCGCAAAGCCGTCAACGCCCTGTTTCTGCGAGTTGTAGTCCTGCTTGTCGGTCGAAACCCTCAAATATCCGTATACTGACATTGTCCGCTCCCTAGAAGTCGAATCCAAGCTGGGCTTCCTCGGCGATGGTCTTTGCCTTGGCTTTCGGAGCTGGCTTCGTCTGTTCTGAACCGCCGTCATCGCATTCATCAGCGGAAATTTCCGCCTCGTCATCTTCCTCATTGGTAGCGACATTTGTGTCGGTCGCAACATTCTTTCCGTATTCACAGTCCAAGGAATCCTCAAGAATGTAGTGCGCCGCCATTTCGTAGACTTCCGCATCTGAAATGACAGCGACATTGTTTTCCGACTTTTTTCTTGCCTCGCCGATGATGTACTTTATAACACCGTCAAGGGTCTTGTTTTCCTTCTTGCACGCCTCGGCAAGATACTTGTCAGTCCTGCAACGTTCCTGCAAATACTTGACGATAGCGGCCTTGTAAGCCTCCTTCGCCTCTTCTGCCACATCCACCATACATTCCTCCTGAATATTTTTTTCTGGACACCGGGCAGGGAAGATTCGGACTTCCCCGGCTCTCTCCGGGTGCTTTTAAACGGAGTGTGCCTCATGCCATTTTGCCCGGCGCAGTCTGCACTTGTCGAGACTGCAAGAGCTAACCGCCTTTTCGCTCCTCGGCGTAGCCGCCCGTGAGAGGCGGCCTCCAAATTGTGCGGAGCGCTTTCGGAAAGGTCGTAAAAGCTGGCTGTAACACCATGCCGAAAACTTCGGCTATGCGGAAGCCGGGAGTCGAACCCGGAGTATGGAATTTTTTCAAGGAGGAATCGGCGTGATGGAGACGCCCCCGGACCGCCGGGACTTCCGCAAGGTGGCGGGCTTTTTACCAGTATCACGCCATTGCTGGAAGCTTTGGAGAGACTTAGCCTCTCCAACACCCAAGGATTGAAGCCTTGCTTTTTATATAATCCGCATGGGAGGGTATGCGGATTTATTCAGTGTCAAATCCTCCGTTGACGAATATGCTCATGCTCTGCATAAGCTCCCGCTCAAGCCGTCCGTTCTCATCTCTAAGCTCCAGAACCTCCGCCCTTAGAGCCTCGTTGCTCCTGCCAAGGTCTGAAACCGCCTCCTCCTGCATTATCAGAACCATGAAGTTCAGTACTCCGATTGTCAGAGCCGACAGCGCGACAAGCCAAAGACACCTCATTCTCCAAGCTCCTTTCTCACAAGCTCCGCCACAAGGTCGAGCCGGTCGTCCTCGCAGAGCTCTATTATCATGGACTTCAAGTCGTCCGAGTACCTTATGAAGCGGCTTCTGGCGCGCTCCATCCACTCAAGCTCCTTCGGGTCGTTGTTTTCAAGCCAACGCCTGTAGAAGCCGTCCTTCCTGCAGTGGTGCTCCCAGTGGTGCCGCCTGCACTGCGCCCTAGCGTTCGCCGGGTAGAACATCAGAGCCGGGCTTGAACCCTGCGTGAAGAAGTGGGAGCACTCAAGGCTTCCGCCGCAAGGCTCGTACCCCCTCACCACGCACCGGCAGTCCCGCCTTAGAACCGCATGGCTGAACGCCTGCTGGACTTTCTTCATCGGTATCATGCTCCGCCTCATGCGTCCTCAGTTGAAATCTCAATCATTGCCAGCCCCCGCTAGAAAGGAATGTCTTCCGGGAATCCGCCGTCATAGCCGGAGTTTCCGCCCGCTTGCGGAGCTATCCTGTTCTCAGCCGGGGCGAATTTCTGCTCCTGCTTTCCGCCGCAGAGCTGGATGTGGTCGGCTATGATTCCGACAGAGCTTCTTGAGCCTCCGTCCTTGTCAGTCCATCTGTCCTGCTTGAGGAATCCCTGAACCGCCACAAGCTGCCCTTTCGTGAGGTACGGCTTCAGATTCTCCGCGGTCTTGCCGAACACGGTTACGTTGAAGTATGAAACCTCGTCAACCCACTGGTCGCCCTGCTTCCTGCTCCTGTTGACGGCTATGCTGAACCTGCCGATTGCAGTTCCGCCCTGCGTGTAGCTGAATCCGTTCTGCGAGCTTCCCATGTCCGCGGTCAGCCGTCCGCATAAAGTTACGCTGTTCACATCTGTCATTCTAAACTCCTGTGCTTCCGAAGCCGCTTGCGCCGCGCTCCGTGTCTGAAAGCTCGTCAACTTGAACAAGGTTGACTTTCTCCGCCCTTCTTATGGCGAGCTGGCATATCCTGTCGCCGTCCGCGATGTCGAACGCTCCGTCCGTGTTGTTGATGACGCACACCTTGACCTCGCCCCTGTAATTGCTGTCGATGCTTCCGATTGCATTGTCAATGCCGGAGGCTGAAAGACCGCTTCTAGGTCTCACAACCGCCTCCCAGCCCTCAGGAAGCTCAAGGCAGAAGCCTAGGTTCACAAGGCATCTTGAGTGCGCCGGAATGCAGATCCTGTCAGCCCCGAGCCTCGCGTGGCAGTCAAGGCACGCATCGCCCTCCCTCTTGTACTCCGGCATCCTGCCGTTTCCAACAATCTTGATTTTTACGTCCATATTTTTCTCCTAGTCAAGTTTCTTGAAGAAGCTGAAAACGTCAGCCTCAAGCGCGTCAGCGATTCTTGTCAGGCTTCTCGGATAAGGGAAATGAAGCCCACGCTCTATGTTGCAGATTGTCTGAGAGCCGGACTTGCCGCTCTTCATTCCGCAAAGCTCCGCAAGCCGTAGCTGTGTCATTCGCTTTTCAGTTCTTGCCTTTCTGATGTTCTGCCCCACCGTATAGCGGAGGTCGTCAACCGTGTACCTTCTCAAAACACGATCTCCCTGCACTCGTACTCGATGCCGGACTTGCACAGATAGTCCTTTATGCACATCATCTGTGTCTGCGTTGTCCGCACCGTCAGCGCGAATGTCCTTTCCTCCGCCTTGGGCGGAAGCTCCGTTTCAGGCTTCGGCTCTTCGTCAAGGGCGGCGGACACAAGGGCGGACATCCTGTTAACGGAAGCCTCGATTTTCTGCTCGTCCTGAAGCTCCAGCCTCTGTTCATTGAGTTTCCGCTCGTGCTCGCGGATTTCCCTTTCAGCCGCCTCCTGCGCCACCTTTTTTCTGTTCTTCTCAAGCTCCTCGCCGTAGTCAAGCGTCTCGCCGATGTCCAGCGTGTCAAGGTAGTGAGCCTTGAGCGTCTCAGCGTCAGAGCCGAACCGCTCTATCGTCTTCAGATCCTTGTACGTCCGCTCTATCGCCTCGTCCATGCCGCGCCGTATCTCGGACATCTTGCAGGTCTTGTTCAGCCATCTTGAATCAAAGATTTTGTCAAGGGAAAACAGCGTGAAGTTCCTGTTCTGCCACTCAAGCTCGATGTCAGCCCTCTTCGCGTCCTTTTCCTTCTGCTCCTTTGCCTTGACTATCTCATCAAGCGCGACTGATGCGGCTTTCATCTTCGCCTCAAGAGCCTTGCACCGCTCCTCGAAGTCAGCGAACGGCTTCATCAGCTCGTTCATTATGGCGATTCTCTTCTTCGACAGAGCCTTTATTCCGCCGTTGATTTCCGCCCGGTCTTTCCTCGCGCTGTCGGCGTCCCCGGCGTACAGATCCGGCTTGTACTCCTCCAGCTTGGCGTCAACGTACCGCTCAAGCTGCCCTATGTTCGTCTCAAGGCTTCCGGCGACCGTCTTTGTCGCCACAAGTTCAAGCGTTTCAGCCATCAGACCGCCACCTTCCACACGTTGCCAGCCTTGAGATAGGCGATGCACCTGTCAACCATTGCAGATATCTTCGCCTCGTCCCTGGACGCAAGTGCCTCGTTCGCAAGCTCAAGCGGCTTGCCGGTGATGAACTTGCTGTACTCCGACAGAATGCCGTCAAGTCTCATGGCTGATTCTGTCGGCTGTCCTCTTGGAGCTTCCTGCGGTCTTTGCGCTGTCTGCTCTGTTCCGTCAGTCTGGTAGTTGTCAATTTGTTCAGACTGCGGAGTTATATTGATTTCTGGCAGCTCGTCCGATGTGTATGGCATTCCGCCAAGCTCGTCAGGGAAGCAGAGTCGGAAGCCCTGCGCGATGCAGACTTTCCTTAGCATGAAGCTCCCCATTTTCGCCCACATAGAGTTCACGGAGCCGTCCTTTGTACGCTGGACAGCCTCTCTGTAAAGGACGAAGTGGTGGAAAGGATGCTGCCAGTCCTTTCTGTAGATTGTCAGCTTCGCCATCATGCCGTCCCCGCTCCCCTCCACGGTGCAGTCCCATCCGTCCAGCTTGCCGGTTCGCTCCGCCCTCTTGATGTAGACCTCGTAGCCGGTGATTATGTTCCACCGCTCTCCGTAGCCCACGGCGTAGCACTCCCGCTTGAACGGATTCAGCTGGTACGCCTTGCACAGCTCTATGAACTGCGCCTCGTACCGCTGGGGAAGTTTCATCCCCATGCTGCGCAGATACTCGACCGCCACGGCCTTGCTGTCAGCCTCGACAGCTTTGATTTCATTCATCTTTTCCTCCTATCTCGACTTTCAGGAATCTGAAAGTGAATCCCTCGGGTAGTTTTGTGCACCACTCTGGAAGCCGTCCGCCTTGAAGCTGAGCGACAAACACAGTGTCGCCCTTTTTAAGCTTCACGTTCATGCGGTTGCACGGCACTCCAAGAACCGTCGGCGTGTCCGACCGCGCTCTCAAGACCTTCCGGAAGCTCGCTGACTTCCGAAACTTTTACGCTTGCAGGAAACTCTTCAAGCATCTGCAAGCTAAAATCATTTGTCAAGAACATAAATCCTCCTTGTTCGCACCTGCGAACCTTTTTTTTGTTTTTCCTCATTCCTTATGCTTATATATTAATCTGTTTTTAATCTTTTGTCAAGTGTTTTTTTTTATTTTTTTATTGATTTTTTTTTATTTCTGTGTCATACTCTTGGCATGGAAAACTTCGACATTAACAGATTCTGGGACAGAATCAAGTATCTCTGCAAGGTGAACAGAATCACAAAAAAGGACTTCGCCGCAAGATGCGGAGTTACAGAGCAGAACCTCACATCGCAAGCCAATATCGGACGAACGCCCAAGATAACACAGGCTATGTTCATGGCTGAGACCCTAGGCGTAAGCATAGACTACCTCATCACAGGGAAAGACAGCACGCAGATTCAGAACGAGAATGAAAAGCTCAAGAAAATTCTTGCGGAAATCCACAGCATAGCCTCCTCATAAGATTTCCCGGAACTCATATTCAGGGAAATTCACCTGCACAAGCTGCTTTTTCAACTTGTACACAGGGTTTTTCTTCGTAATCCAAGACTTCACGTCCTCGATTACTTTTTTTCCGCCCTCGGTGTAAACAAAGTCGGCGACATAGTGCCTTGAGCGGCTTCCTTTCAGCCCGGGGACTTTCGGGCAGACCTCGAACCGCACCTGCCTCTCAAGCCCGCTGATTCTTCCGGCTCTCTCAAGCATGGCAAGCTCCGCATACCTCGCCGCCTCCTTCTTGGAATCGAACTTAATCCCGGAAAAGATGCACTTAATGTTTCTGTACTTGCTCGCCATATTTGTCGTCAATCGCAAGAAGCTGGGACTTTCTGACGAACTTCTTGGAGCAGATATGCTTGCACTCAAGCTCGCCTGAATTTATCTTGGAGTAGATAACCGCGGATGTTACTCCCACAAGCTCGGCGGCGGACTTCACGCTTAGCCAGTCATACTGGCTCCTGTCTGCGTTCCGTATCTTCTTTACAAGCTCGTCCTGGGCTTTCATAGCCTTTATTATGACATTCCGCTGCCTGTCGATTTCCTCAAGAATTTCCTCAATCGGCATTGGCAAGCTCCTTTTCAATTTCTGAATAGTCAATGCCCCAGTCATCGCAGCAGACCATCGCACAGAGAATCTCTCCGCTCCTTGCAAGCTCCACTGCTATTTTTTTTCTTGAATCCGCGTCTTTCATTTTCTTCCTCCTGCATCATGCAAAGCAAAAAATTCCTAAGCTCCCTGCTTCTCAGAAAAGCTCTAAGCATTTTCTCCGAATCACCGCCCGAACACATTTGACATGCATTCGGAAACCGTCATTCCGTCAAGCTCCGCCCGCTTGCGCTCAGCCATGTAAGACCACACTTCTGATTCGGAAATTTTTCCGCTCCGAAACGCGGCGATAGCCTGCGTTGTGCAGAAATCTATCTGACCGATAGCCCTGCTGCATTTTGTCGTAACACACATATTTTCCTCCTAAAGCAAAACCGACTTCACAATATCCCTTGCAATCTCAAGCGGACTGTCTCCGCCTATCGGCACGTTTCTTATTCCGTCGTCACCGACCTTCATAACAGTCTGTATTTTTTTTTCATTCTCTGAACTTGTCATAAGCCAATGTCCATTTCGTTTTTTATCGCAAGGGCTAGCTTCGCCCTGCCCTTTGCCGTAATCAGCGACTGCTGGAAAACCTTTCCGTGGCTCTCGCATTCCCTGATAGCCATCAGCTTTCTTCGCACCGCCTCGGCGGTGGCTACAATCTCGCCGTGCTTTCCGCGGAAGCACCAGCCATGCTCAATAAGCCACGCAACAAGGTCTTTTACCTTGACGTTAAGCTCCTTGGCGGTCTCTCTTATGTTCACAAGCCCGGAGCGGTCTATCAGCCGGTTGTACACCTCGACTTTCGGGGCTTGCTCTTTTAAGCTGCGCCGCAGCTGGGCAATTCTCATGTCCTGGTACTCGCTCAGCTTTTTCTGGACGGCGAGCATCTCAAGGTCGTTGGAGATTGTCAGCGAATGGAAGCCGTTCTGCGCAACCTTGGATCGGTTCTGCAGCTCAATCTTGATTGCGGTTGACTGGGCAACATCAAAAACCTGCGACTTTCCGCCGTTCACCACCCTCCAAATTGATTTGGAGGGGTCAATCAGCTTTCTTGCGGCAGTTCTTACGGTCTCGGTAGAAACCCCAAGGGATTCCGCAAGCTCCTTAGTTGTCATAAGGCGCGCTCCGCTCCTTGCGTCCGCAAGCGTCTCTCTTGTTATGAACAGGTCGCAGACCCTTTCGTAGTTAACGTTGTCGCTAAGCTCCAAGCCCTCAATTCCGCTTTCCATGCGAACCTCCAAAAATAAAAAAGCCCCTAGGCTGTCATGCTATCCTAGGGGCTTCCGTCCGAAGACCGGCTGCCAAAGCAACCAAGCAAAGCATGACTTTTTGCTTCGTTGCTCTGATTTGTTAGAGTTCATCAGGAACTCTTTATTCGTACTGTCAAGTACGAATAATTCTTAGTGTACTAAGAATTATGCTTAAAAAACTAAGCATACTTTGAATATATATTCAATTTTCTAACTTGTAAAGGCTTTTTTGATTATTTTTCTAATTTTTTTTACTTCATTGTCGATAATTAAACATGAGAGACCCAAGGAGCTGTTATGACATTCTTTGAACGAATGAAGAGCCTCATGGACAAGAGAGACATATCGGGCAGGGAATTTGCCGATATGCTTGGAATAACATCAGCAAACATGACGTTCTGGAAGCAAGGAACAATGCCGAAAGTAAACATTGCTTACAAAGCGGCGAAAATTCTTGGCGTTACAGTCGAATATCTCCTGACGGGCGAAACGGAATCAGAAGCAAGCGAAGAGGAACTTGAGTTCATCCGAAAAATGAGGCAGCTCACCCCCGGAAACAGAAACGCCGTTAAGTCGCTTCTTGAAAGCCTGTACCAGCAGGAGCAGGAAGCGCAAGACCTGTCAAAAAAATCAGGATAGTTCATTTCACAAAATAAACAAAAAAAGCAAAAAGGAGAGGTAATGAAAAAAGCCATAGCGTTCGCGCTTATTATTTCAGCGTCCGCCGCATTCGCGCAGACAAGGCTTGCGGATAGCTTCAAGCCGGCAAACAGCGCAAGGCTCATGCAGTGCGGATATGTCAACGCCGAGGAAACGACAGAAGAGGAGCACGAGATGCTCAGAAAGCTGAAATCGCTAAGCGGTGTAAACAGAAATGCGGTTCTTTCGCTTCTGGAAACTCTTCACAGACAAGAGCAGGAGGCAAGCATGAAGAGACTTAAAGTTTTCCACAGGGAGGAAGAAAACTAGCTTGTGGAAAACCGCGCGTCAAAACTCGCTTTTGACGCTATATATATTATATACTTAACTAATCTTATCTATACTATTCTTTACTAGGTATACCAACCTTGGTATACCAAAGAAAAACACAAAAAAGTGTATAAAATTTTATACATCCTAAGAGGTATATAGCCGTATGAAGCTGTTCTTGGTATACCAAAAAATCTGAAAGTGCATAAAAAAAACGCTCCTTGAATTGGAGCGTCCCAGGATTTTTTTGCAGAATTCTAATCGCTTTCATGCGAAAATTCTAGCGGTGCTTATCTTCCTGCCGTTTCTTCTGACTGTGAGAAAATGCCTTACCCTGTCCATCGCCTCGCTCTCGCATCTGACATTGCAAGGAGCAAGATGTCCTGTCGATTCCAGCTTCGCAAGGGCTGCCGAAACAAGCCAGTCAACCTTTTCCCGGAAAAAAACTTTCACCTGCTCGAAAGATCCGAAAGCTCCGACTGTCTCTCCGAATGCATCCGTTACCACGTAATCCATATTATCCTCCATTGCTTTTGTGTTTTTATATCCAGTCTGAAATCAACCTATAAAGTGCCTGTCGTATTTAGGCAATCTCAACTTGAGGTTGCCATTTGTTGTCCATCTGACAACATGGGATTTTCTTTTACCGTCAAATTCCATGATGTCAATAATCTGACTATCTCCGAACCAGTCAATGTATTCCACAGACCAGCCATAAGACCGCTTCTCAAGCCTGAGGTTTTCGACTTCGCTGTTGAACTCAAAAACCATCTGTCTCACTCTGTTCTTCATTTTTTCATATTCAGTAACTTTCATTTTATCCGCCTTATTTCTGCCTCTAACACTCCATTGTGTAAACTAGGAGCAACGAGCAATTGTCTTAATTTTTGCTCATTCCATTTTAAATATTCCAAATCAGATTTTTTATTACTTTTCTTGGAATATTTATCAATTAGACCATTTATGCGGTTTACTGCCTTATACCAATCATTGCCTTTTTTTGCGACATCAAGAGCTTTCCAGGCTGTTAAAAAATCGTTCATCATCATTTTTTTCCTCCTCCTATGCCGCATAGCGGATGAAAATGTAGCAATTTCCGCCTGCAAGGATTTCGCCTGTGTGCTCGTCATAGTCAACGCTCTTGAAAGGCAGGACGATTTTCTCGACCTCTGCCTTGGAAATGTTCTTGTCGCGGATTGTTACGTAAAAAGCAAGTTCATATCCGCCTTGCTCCTTTTTTACGCTGACCTGTCTAGCGTTGAATCCTGCCTTTTTCAAGGCCTCTCTAATCTGTGAACCTTTGTTTGCTTCCATACTTCAACCTCCTGAAAGTTTTCATTTCTACTTTATATTGTTTTATAACAACTTTTAATTTATATTCATATTGTACATTTTTAACTTCTTTTTGTCAAGTTATTTTACAACTTTTTTTAAATTTATTTTAGATGTTTTTTATTGACTTTTTTACATTTACAATGCTATATTTATATACATTAGAGGTTTGAAATGGCTGATTTTAATTCAAGTGATTTTTGGAAGCGAGTAAAGCAACTGTGTAAAAATGCAAAAGTTACACAAGAAAAACTTTGTACAGATTTAGGATTTAATATTGGCAGTTATAAGAATCGAATAGTTAGAGACATTGCGCCAGATGTTTTTGATGCTCAAAAAATTGCATTTTATTTTGGTGTTTCTGTAGAATTTCTTGTAACTGGAAAAGATTTCAATACACTTTCAGAAGAGCGTTCTGAATTGATTGAAAGCATATACAAAAAAAAGTATGAAAACCTAAAAAAAACAATCATAAATTCAATAGACAGCAGTTATGCCGAGCTGAAAAAATCAGTCATAAACGGAATCGAGGAAAACTAAATGGCAGCAGATATTGACAGAAACAACGGCTGGACTTTTTCCGGCGAGATTTTTTATCTGAAAGAGCTTGAGGGCGAATTTGCAGTGAGCATCAAGCTAACTGGATTCTCAAAAAGGGCAAACGCAATGTCGTCCCACATTGTAGAGGTGTCATGCGTCGGCGGCAGGGAATTTTACGAGGAGATGAAACGGCAGGAAATCGGGCTGTACTGCAACGCCACAGTGTCGGGCTACATAGAGATGTGGCCGAGCAAAAGGGATAGGCACAGGCTTATATTCATAGCTGAATCAATAGCAAGGGAGGAATCGGCATGAGTTTTATTCTTGTTGTATCTGCCGTTATCGTTGTATTCATCATAATCAAAAAAAAGAAAAATAAGAGCATCAAGGAAGAAATATATCCACAGGAGGAACTCGAGCCTCTTTCTTGGCTGCAAGAGACAGCAAATCAACCAAGAGAAACAACAAACAAATCCAAAGCCACGTCAAAAAAGACAAAACAGGATTATGAAGAAAGATTGAAAAACGCATTGTCAGAGATTCCGCTTCCAGCCGCATACCGTGAAGCAGCTGTTGCACTGAGAGGTCTAAGACGAACTTACAGTGAAAATGCTGAGCGTTATATAAAACAGCTTTATGACCTGGCAGTAAAAAATTCATTGTCAATTGATTACTCGGACTTCTGTGAATATCCGGGCTACAACATACTTGAGACGATTCCTGAAGCCGTAATCTCATCACTGGAATACACTTACAACGAGATAGGATATGAAAAGCTTAGCCTTCTTACTGCAACAGATATAAAGGCGGTTACTGGTCTATGGGGAGAGCCGAAATCGCACAAAACACTTAATGAAAAATACCACAAACTTTGGCATGATTACGAACTGAAATACAAGAGGGAGAATCCGTTTTAAATTCGTGTAAGCAGTTGTGATAGCACGAACAAAATAAAACTCAAAACATTAATAAAAAATATAAAAAATTGTTGACAATAATATCTATATATATTATAGTCATGCACATCAACTTTTGACGCTTTTATCTGCCTATACGCTGAAAGAACGGTTCAAGTCCCTCCTTTCGCATATTTTTAATCTTCTTTTTAGTTGAAAAGAAATTAATACAAAACGCAGAGGTTTTGCGGAAATGGCTCAATGGTAGAGCGCGACCTTGCCAAGGTCGATGTTGCGGGTTCGATTCCCGTTTTCCGCTCGACGACGAAGCGATTTGGATTTTTTCTGAATCGCTTTTTTATTTAGGGCTTATAAATCCCTAAAAACGGCTGTGTCAAGGATTAAAATGAAGCGTGCCTTGACCCGGTGTATTTTATAATCGAGAGGTTCCCACGTGAAGGTAACAAAGGAAATTTCCAAACTTGAAAATTCAGCAGTAAAACTCACTGCCACAATTGCAAAAGAAGATGTTGTTTCTGGATACAACAAAAACATTTCTAAATACGCAAAAAATGTTCAGCTTCCAGGATTCCGCAAAGGTCATGTTCCTGTAAAAGTTCTTGAACAAAAGTATGGAGATTCCCTAAAGCAGGAAGTTCTCGCAGATCTTATCGATGAATCTTTAAACCAGATTTTCGCAGAGGAAGAATCAAAAGACATCCGTCCTCTGCCCTACACTCAGCCACGTCTTGACGGCGACAAGCTTCCAGAATTCAGCACAGACAAAGATTTGACTTTTTCTGTTGTTTATGACGTTTTCCCTTCTGTTGAAGTAAAAGATTTTTCAAAAATTGAAGTAAAAGAGCCTCAGGTTGAAATTGGCGAAAAAGAGCTCAATGAAGAATTGAAAGCTATTCAGGAAAGAAACGCTGTTGTAATCGATAAAAAAGAAGGCGAGCCTGTTGAAAAAGACAATATTGTTACAATCGACTACAAAGAGCTTGATGATTCTGGAGCTGCAATTCAAGGAAGTGAGCGCGAGGGCTTTGTTTTCACTGTTGGAACAGCTGAGAATATCTACAAGATTGATGACGAAATCATTGGCATGAAAAAGGATGAGACAAAGGAAATCTCTAAGACTTATGATGCTAAAGATGAAAATAAAGATCTTGCCGGAAAAACAAAGAAAATCAGCGTAACTGTAAAAGCTATAAAACTCCGCAATCTTCCAGCTCTTGACGATGAGCTTGCGCAGGATGTAAGCGAAAAATACAAGACACTTGATGATCTTAAAAAAGATATTTCTAAAGGTCTTGAAAGCGCAAAAAATAGAAAAATTGCAGAACTCAAATCTCAGAGTCTTCTTGAGCAGCTTGTAGAAAAAAATCCGATTGTACTTCCAAAGTCAATGGTTCAGGCAGAAATGGAAAGCCGCTGGAGAATGATGGCGCAGCAGTTCCAGACAACACCAGAGCAGCTTGAAAAAATGATTTCAGCTTCTGGACAGTCAAAAGAAAATATGCTCACACAGTGGACTGGAGATGCTGAAAAAATGCTCAAAAGCCGCCTGATTGTTGATGCTCTTATCCGTGAGAAAAATATTGCGGTTACTCCAGAAGAAGTTGAAGCAGAATTCGCAAAAATTGCAGATGAATCAGGCTCATCTCTTGATGAAGTAAAAGAGCACTACAAAGATGCACGTGCAAAAGAATATATTATTGATGAAATAAAAGAAAACAAGCTTTACGATGAGCTTTACAAACAGGTGAAAGTTTCAAAAGGTGACAAAGTTGACTTTGCGGATCTTTTTAAAAACAATCGCTAGTTTATAAAATTTCTGACGATAAGAAAAAAACGGAGTGTTGCCCATTCCGTTTTTTTTGTTTACACTATTCATCAGAGGAAAATTTAATGAATGAATTTATGAATACTCTTGTTCCGACTGTCATTGAAAGAAGCGGAAACGGAGAGCGTGCCTATGACTTGTATTCAAGGCTTTTAAAGGACAGAATAATTTTTGTGGATGGAGAAATCTGCGATGAAACAGCAGATTTGATTGTGGCGCAAATTCTCTACCTAGAAAGCGAAAATCCAGAAAAAGACATAAGCATGTATATAAACAGCCCTGGTGGTTCAGTTACAGCAGGGCTTGCAATTTACGATACTATGCAATATGTAAGATGCGACATTCAGACTATTTGCATGGGACAGGCAGCAAGCATGGGTGCAATTATTCTTGCTGGCGGAACAATCGGAAAAAGATACGCTCTTCCTTCTAGCCGTGTGATGATTCATCAGCCTTGGGGCGGAACTCAAGGCCAGGAAAGCGACATTGCGATTCAGGCAAAGGAAATCGGACGCTTAAAAAAACTTAGCATAAAATATCTTTCCATGCAGACAGGAAAAAAAGAAGAAGAAATCGCAGCTGATATGGAGCGTGATTTTTATATGCCAGCAGAAGATGCAAAAAATTACGGCATAATTGACCATATAATGAACAGCGCGAAAAAAGGAGTTCAATAATGGCCAGATTAGGCAGAAACAATCAGCCGGTATGCGCATTTTGCGGTCGTCCTGCTGATGAACATAGAAGAGTTGTAAGTTCTCCAGATGACATGATTTATATCTGCGAGCATTGTGTAGCAACTTGCCAGACAATTTTAAACAATGAAGCCCACACAATAGCTCCAATCGACATGAGTGCAATTCCTTCTCCAAAGGAATTTAAAACATACCTTGATCAGTATGTTATTGGTCAGGATTATGCGAAAAAAGTTCTTTCAGTTGCAGTATACAATCATTACAAAAGAATGTCAATTCCAAAACTGGAACAGAAAACCGGTGATGTAAAAA
>OQVN01000034.1_pt1 | contig 48191 bp, 38 predicted proteins | sample 1691621 | NCBI WGS metagenome assembly OQVN01 (sample SAMN03418278, study PRJEB22391) | human gut metagenome | biome: human-gut; feature: organic feature; material: feces | host: Homo sapiens | place: Tanzania | collected 2013-01 | reverse complement strand
ATGACCCCAACATTAAAAGTGTTGTGCTCTACCAGCTGAGCTAGCGAGTCAATCTCCAACTTTCTGTACGAAAGCGAGTGCAAAGGTACGATGTTTTTTTGAATTAACCAAATATTTATCTTATTTTTTGCTATTTTTCTTTATTTTCGGAACTTTCTGCTATTGTTTTTTCCGTATCTTGTGGTTCTTTGCCAAGATAATGAGGCTTTTCTCTTGTCACGTACCTCTGCCAGTAAGCGATGAGAAGAGTGGTCAGCGGCAGGGCAACGATAAGACCTAAGAAGCCCAACAGAGCGCCCCATACCGAAAGACTGAGCAACAATATGGCTGGATTCAGTCCCATCGCTTTACCCATAATCTTAGGTGTAACCACCATATCGGTAATCACCTGAACCACGCAGAACACCAGGAATGCAAGACCGAAGACTAACCAGAAACTCTGTCCTGTGTCGGCAGCTTTCAGCATAGCGAGGAAAGCTGTAGGAATCAGGGCAAAGGTATGCAGATAGGGTACAAGGTCGAGAATACCTATCAGTATACCCAATCCGATGGCCATCGGGAAACCGATGATGGTGAAACCTATACAGAACATGATGCCCATGCAAAGCGCCACCATACCCTGACCGCGTATGTAGTTGTTGAGTTCCCTTTTCACATCGTTCATCAGCGCCTGCCAGAATGGACGGTTCTTCTTAGGGAAGATACGCACCCAGTTGGCTGTAAGTGTTTCATAATCGAGCAGGATGAAAAACATGTATAATAAGGTAATCATCGAGGCGATGATGCTCAGCAGTACGTTGGCTGTCTGTCCCACTACGGCAAACAGCTTGGGCATGGTTGACTTCATGGTATCCGAGAAATCCTTGCTTCTCAAGAACCGCTCTATCTGGTCCTGGTTGTTTTGCATCCATTCCTTGATCAATGCCGTGAGGTTATTGGTCTGTGTCGTTTGATGGAGCCATTTTGTCAGCACATCACCCAGTTTGTCAAACTGGTCTATCATCGGAGGAATGATGAGCCATATCACACCACCAATGACGGCTATCATGGTCAGCATGGCGATGATGATGGACAAGGCTCTGATGCGAACATGCATTTTGTTTTCTATAAACAGCACGACGGGGTAGAGCAGGTATGCAAAGAACCATGCAATGAAGAATGGCAACAGCACACTGCTCAGATAATTAGTGACGTAGAGTATTCCTAATATCAGGATGATAATACCAGCCCAACGTACGAACTTGTCGAATGTAATTTCCTTGGCCATAGTGATATTTGAATTCTTTTACTTCCCTATTTGCGAAAGTTGAGTAAATTATAGTTTGAGATTCTCAGCTGCTTCAGCCTTCATCTCTATGTCGATACTTCTTTGGTAGCATTCCCTGCAGAGAGGTTCATATTCGTCTTTCTCTCCAAGCAGCACACGCTTGTCGTTGTGGATAAGTCGGTGGCTCACATAAGCCAATGCGCCGCACTTGACACAGATGGCGTGCACCTTTGTCACTTCGTCGGCAATGGCGCACAGGGCAGGTATGGGTCCGAAGGGAATTCCCTTGTAGTCCATGTCGAGTCCTGCCACGATAACTCGTACACCATTATTTGCCAGTTGATTACAAACCTCAACCAGTCCATCATCGAAAAACTGCGCCTCGTCGATACCCACTACGTCGATGTCGGAAGCCAACAGGAGGATGGCTCCAGAAGAATCAATAGGAGTCGACCTGATTGTATTCTTGTCGTGGCTCACTACATCTTCTTCCGAATAGCGTGTGTCGAGCGAAGGCTTGAAGATCTCAACCTTCTGCTTGGCGAACTTAGCTCGCTTCATTCTACGGATGAGTTCCTCTGTTTTCCCAGAGAACATCGACCCGCACACCACTTCAATTCTTCCGGGGCGGTGTGTCTCCCCAATTAGGTATTCTGTCATTTCGGTGACAAAATTAACAATAAGGTTTTAAAAATTGCAAAGAAAATCCTTTTTTTTTTGCTAAGAAAGATTTATTAACTACATTTGTACGCTGTATGGGCACATTATATATAGTACCGACTCCAGTAGGTAATATGGAGGACATGACAATGCGAGCCATCAGAGTTCTGAAAGAAGCTGATTTGGTGCTTGCGGAGGACACTCGTACATCGAGTGTTCTGCTGAAGCATTTCGATATCCGCAATCGCTTGATGGCGCATCATAAGTTTAATGAACATGGAACAACGGCTGCCATAGTCGACCGGTTGAAAGCAGGCGAGACCATCGCACTTATCAGCGATGCTGGTACGCCAGGTATCAGCGACCCTGGTTTCTATCTGGCCCGTGAGGCTGCTCAGGCAGGCATCACCGTGCAGACTTTACCGGGAGCCACAGCTTGCATCCCTGCTATCGTGTCGTCAGGACTGCCCTGTGACCGTTTCTGTTTCGAGGGCTTCCTGCCACAGAAGAAAGGGCGCCAGACCTATATGGAGTCACTCAAGGACGAGACTCGCACGATGATATTCTATGAGTCGCCTTACCGTGTGGTGAAGACCTTGCAGCAGTTTGCTGAGGTTTTCGGTGAAGACCGTCAGGTGAGTTGTTGTCGCGAGATTTCCAAGCTTCACGAGGAGAGTGTACGTGGCACTTTGTCGGAAGTCATCTCTCATTTCATGGAGACGGAGCCGCGTGGCGAGTTTGTCATTGTCTTGGCAGGCAAGGATCCCAAGCAGCTGAAGGAGGAAATGAAAGAGCGCAAGCGCGAGGAAAAGAAAAAGCATTATAAACAAAGTGATAAAGGAGAATAATTATGAAAAAGTTATTTTTTATGGTTTGCTGCGCAGCCTTGTTGATGACAGGTTGTAAGGACGGCAAGAATGCTCCCGGACTGGCGAGTGTTCAACAGACAGACTCGCTGAACGATGTTATCGCTCAGAAAGACAGTGAAATCAATGAAATGATGGGCACGCTGAATGACATCGAAGAAGGATTCCGCTTGATTAATGAGGCAGAAAATCGTGTCGCCTTGTTGAAGAATGGCGAGGGTACAAGCAAAAAACAGAATCTCAAGGAAAACATCCAGTTTATTGCCGAGCGCATGAAGCAGAACAGAGAGCTGATTGCCAAGTTGCAGAAACAGTTGGAAAGCAGTACCTTGAAGGGTGGACAACTCAAGAAGACCATCGATAACCTCACTGCTCAGTTGGAAGAGAAAGACAAGCAGTTGCTGGCTTTGCGTGAGGAGTTGGACAAGAAAGATATCCATATCTCAGAACTCGATGAAACTATTGGCAACTTGAATACTAATGTAAGTAATCTTTCTGCCGACAATCAGCAGAAGACAGAGACCATCAACGCTCAAGATAAGCAACTCAATACTGCATGGTATGTTTTTGGTACCAAGAAGGAACTCAAGGGTCAGCATATCCTGGAAGGTGGCAAGGTGATGAATGGCAACTTCAATAAGAACTATTTTACCAAGGTTGATATTCGCAACACTACAGAGATCAAGCTCTATTCCAAGTCTGCCAAGTTGCTCACAGCACATCCTGCAAGCAGCTATTCGCTGACTCATGATGCCAGCAAGCAGTATGTTTTGCGCATCACCAATCCACAGATATTCTGGAGCACCAGCAAGTATTTGGTAGTACTCGTCAAGTAATCCGGTCTATCTTTTACGCTCAAAGAAGTTTATCATGAGTGCCCGGCACTCATCTTCCAATACGCCCGAAGTGACTGTAGTCTTAGGATGCAGTGCTTCGGGCGCATATTTTGTATATCCCCTCTTCTCGTCGCCTGCTCCATAAACCACCCTGCTTATCTGTGCCCATCCTATGGCTCCGGCACACATGGTGCATGGCTCTACGGTGACATAGAGTGTACAGTCTTTCAGATATTTTCCTCCCAACATATTGGCACCAGCTGTGATGGCCTGCATCTCTGCATGGGCGGTAACATCGTGCAGCATCTCCGTCAGGTTGTGAGCTCTTGATATGATTCTTCCCTGACATACGATGACGGCTCCCACAGGTATCTCGTCCTCGTCGAATGCAGCCTGGGCCTCTGCCAGCGCTTTCCGCATAAACTCTTCGTCTTTCTTTTCTGTCTCGTTCATTGTATCTTTATTGCTTTGGTACAAAAGTACTATAAAAAAATGAGAGTGAAAAGAAAATATGGATGAAAAAGTTTGAGTTTAGAGATAAAAGTGTTATTTTTGCACAAGATAGCCGCAGGCACAAAAGGCGGTGAAGAAGTTAGGACAGCATGGCGGAACATAACGATTTGGGGAAGTGGGGCGAGGCTGAGGCTTCGCGATACTTAGAGTCGAAGGGCTATGCGATATTGGATCGTGACTGGCGTTTCGGCAAGCGCGACCTGGATATCGTAGCTCTTTCGGAGGATGCTTGCACCATGGTGGTCGTAGAGGTGAAGACTCGTGCCTCTGATGATATGAGGGCTCCCGAAGAGGCTGTTGATATACGTAAAATGCGTAATCTTGCCGTGGCAGCCAATGCTTATGTCAAGGGACATGCAGTAGCTCAGGAGTTGCGTTTCGACATCATCTCTATTGTGGGCTCTCCCTCTAAGATAGAGCGCATCGATCATCTGGTTGATGCCTTCAATCCATTACTGGTCTTATAGCAGTGGGTGAACAGTCAGCTCCTTTTTGACAGGGAGCTTCCCTGTTGTTGGCAGAACTGAGTGATTTTTGAAACTTATATTTACATATTATTATAATGAATACAAAGATAATCAAGTTAGAGGAGACAGACTCTACCAATACATATTTGAAGAGCTATTCTCCTTCAGATGATGAGGAGATGGTGGTCGCTGTAGCCGACTACCAGACTGCTGGTCGCGGTCAAGGCACACATGCATGGGAGAGTGAACGCGGAAAGAACCTCCTCTTCAGTATCTTGGTGCGTCCGGTGTGGGTGCCGGTAACCCGTCAGTTTCTTTTGTCTATGGCAGGAGCCATAGCCTTGAAAGATGTTCTTGATACCTATACCGAGGGCATTACCTTGAAATGGCCCAACGACGTATACTGGTATGACAAAAAGATAAGTGGAACGCTGATAGAGACTTCGGTATGTTCGCAGGGCATCAAGCGATGCGTCTTTGGCATAGGACTCAATGTGAACCAAGAAGAGTTTGTAAGTGATGCTCCCAATCCTGTGTCGCTGCGTCAGATTTTGGGACATGATGTAGACCGCGAAGAATTGTTGCAGAAGATCTTGGATGCCTTTGCCGGTTATTACGAACTTCTGCGTCGTGCTGACTATATGGATGTTTCCGGTATTTACCATCAGTCGCTTTATCGCCGTAAGGGTTATCATTGGTATGAGGACAAGGATGGTGAGTTCGAGGGTGCCATCGTAGAGGTAGAGGATGATGGACATCTCATTCTGCACGATAAGCAAGGCCACATCCGCTCCTATTCTTTTGGCGAAATCAAGATCAAGTTGTAAGCAGGGCAAGAGATTATTTCTGTCCACACAAAAAGAGAAAACATTATTAATTAAAATATTCAACGAATATGGCAAAATTTAAGAGAATTCTCCTGAAGTTGAGTGGAGAAAGTTTGATGGGAAGCCAGAGCTATGGCATCGACCCAGAACGATTGAGCGACTATGCACGCCAAATCAAGGAAGTACACGAGATGGGTGTGCAGATTGGTATCGTGATAGGCGGAGGCAACATATTCAGAGGACTCAGCGGAAGTCAGAAGGGTTTCGACCGTGTAAAGGGCGACCAGATGGGAATGTGCGCTACCGTCATCAATTCCTTGGCTCTGAGTAGTGCCTTAGGCGCTATTGGCGTAAAGAACAAAGTGCTTACAGCCATTCGTATGGAGCCCATTGGCGAGTTCTATAGCAAGTGGAAAGCCATCGAGGCAATGGAGGCTGGCTATATCTGTATCTTCTCTGCAGGTACCGGCAGTCCATATTTCACCACAGATACTGGTTCTTCATTGCGTGGCATCGAGATTGAGGCCGACGTGATGCTCAAGGGAACCCGAGTAGACGGCATCTATACCGCCGATCCGGAGAAAGACCCAACTGCCACGAAGTTTAGTGAGATTACCTACGACGAAATCTACACTAAGGGCTTGAAGGTGATGGATCTCACCGCCACCACTATGTGCAAGGAGAACAACCTTCCTATTTATGTCTTCAATATGGATGTCGTAGGCAACCTTAAGAAGGTCATGGAAGGCGAGGAGATTGGTACTCTCGTTCACAATTAGTCCTGCTCGTAAAGCATACTTGCTCTCTTAGGATGAGAGAATAGGAGTTGGGAATTGGCTTCTTTCTTGCCGATTTGAGAGCATTAAATATAAAAAGGGCTTGTTTCGTAATGAAACAAGCCCTTTTTATGATGATATGTTTTTATTTTTTCTTCTTTAAGAACAGGAAGAGTGATGTCAGGACATACACCAAGATGATAAGCCACCATGCCTGCAGGAATCCAATAGCCCCTTCGCTGACAATGGCTAATGCCAATACGATAACGGTGAAGGCGATGAAAACATATTTCACCTCATTGCCCTTGAATGACCATTGTTTGAACTTAAGGGCAAACAATGGCAACTCACATACCAACAGGTAGCTGGTGATAAGGATGAGTGCCAAGATGATGAATACCGACCAACTGTGGACGGTGAGCCATTCTGGATTGAAGACAATCAGCGAGCCCCAGAAGAGAGCGTTGGCAGGAGTAGGCACACCAATAAAAGAGGTTGACTGTCTTTCGTCGAGATTGAATTTCGCCAGTCTCAGTGCCGAGAATGCCGCGATGATAAAGGCTGCATAAGGCAACACAGGTCGCAAACTCTCTAAGAAGGATGGGTATTCCATCACATACAGTTGCGAAAATACGATAGTGGCAGGAGCCACACCGAATGTCACGTCGTCAGCCAAAGAGTCGAGCTCCTTGCCGATAGGCGATGATACATGCAGCAGTCGGGCGCTCATGCCGTCGAAGAAATCGAACATGGCACCAATGATAATCCACAATAAAGCCAGCTTTGGTGAACCGCCAAAGGCAAACGATGTCGCGATGCAGCCCGAAATCAGGTTGCAGCAAGTTATCGTGTTTGGAATATGTTTCTTAATACTCATTTATTTCAGTTTTGCGATGATTGTCTGATCACCAGTAGTTGATTGTCCCATCTTTACGCATACCTCAGAGCCCAAAGGCAAGTATACATCCACACGTGAGCCCAACTTGATGAATCCCAGGTGCTCATCAATATAGCACTCCTCGCCCTCCTTGGCATAGGTTACGATACGGCGTGCTACGGCACCAGCAATCTGTCGGCACAACACATCCACCCCCTTGGGTGTGGTAATCATTGTGTCGGCATGCTCGTTCTCCTCGCTTGCCTTTGGCAACCAGGCTTTGTGGTAGTTGCCGTCTACGTGCTTCACGAATTTCACCTTTCCGTCAACGGGGAACCAGTTGGCGTGTACGTTCCAAAGACTCATGAAGATGGAAATCATCAGTCGGCGGTCGTTGAAGTAGGGCGCATTGTCCACCTCTTCAATAACCACGATTTTGCCATCTGCCGGTGCCACCACCAAGTTGTCGGTATCTTCGATATTCAAGTATCTTATTGGACATCTGTAGAAGTTGAGTACGATACCATATACCGTACCAAAGACTACTACGAAAATCCAGAAAGGAATCTTGTTGTCAATGGTGCTCCATAAGATTGCGGCGATTGCTACTATTGCTATCATCCCATACACGAGTTGGTCTGTACCTTCACGGTGTAATCTAATTTTCTTTAGTTTCTTTATTCTTTGTCCCATAAGGTAGGATTGAGTTTTAATGCTGCAAAGGTACACCATTTTTGTCGTTTTTGCAAATTTTTCTCCTTTTTCTTTTGGTTATGTCAACTTTTACCCGTAACTTTGAACTCAAATTTTGAGTTTTACGCATAAAAATGGAAGATTTCATTCATTTACATGTTCATACCCAGTATTCCATTCTCGATGGTCAGTCCAGGATTCCCCGTCTTGTGGACAAGGCTATTGCTGATGGCATGAAGGGTATGGCCATTACCGACCATGGTGTGATGTTCGGCATCAAGGAGCTTTGCGACTATTGCGCCAAGGTGAACAAAGGCAGAAAGAAAGAGGGATTGGAACCTTTCAAGCCCATCATAGGCTGTGAGATGTATGTAGCCCATCGCCGCAAGGAAGACCGTGAGAAGGATAAAGGCGATATGAGTGGTTATCACCTCATCGTGCTGGCAAAGAATTATAATGGATATAAGAACCTCATCAAGCTGGTGAGCAACTCGTGGGTGGACGGATATTATATGCGTCCACGTACCGATCGTGCCGATTTGGAAAAGTATCATGAAGACCTCATTGTCTGTTCGGCCTGTATCGCAGGAGAAGTGCCACGCAAGATACTGAACGGCGATATCGAAGGAGCCCGTGAGGCATGCGAGTGGTATCATCGTGTCTTTGGCGATGATTATTATCTGGAGTTGCAGCGCCACGAGGTGACCGACCCTTCTGTCCTTGCCAACCGCGAGGCCTTCCCCATGCAGCAGCGGGCCAACAAGGTACTTATAGAGATGTCAAAGGAGTATGGCATCAAGTTGGTTTGTACCAACGACTGCCACTTCGAGGACAAGGAGACAGCAGAGGCTCACGACCATCTGCTCTGTCTGGCAACGGGCAAGGACCTTGATGATCCTAACCGTATGCGCTACTCCAAGCAGGAGTGGTTCAAGACCCGTGAGGAGATGAACGCCATCTTCTCTGATGTTCCCGAGGCACTTTCCAATACCTTGGAGGTGCTCGACAAGGTGGAGGTCTATAGCATAGACCATGGCCCCATTATGCCTTTCTTCCCCATTCCGGAGAGCTTCGGTACCGAGGAGCAGTTGCGTGAGCGAGTTTCCGAGGAGGAACTCTATCATGAGTTCACCACCGATGAGAATGGGCAGAATCCACTCTCGCCCGAGGAAGGACAGAAAGTAATCGACCGTCTGGGAGGCTACGACAAAATATACCGCATCAAGTTTGAGGCAGAGTACCTGCGCTACCTTGCTTACGAGGGAGCCAAGAAACTCTATGGCGACCCGCTTCCTGCCAATGTCGACGAGCATGTCAACTTCGAGCTTCATGTGATGAAGACCATGGGTTTCCCTGGCTACTTCCTCATCGTGTCCGACTTTATCAGGGCTGCCCGCGAGGAGTTGGGTGTCATGGTAGGTCCTGGCCGTGGTTCGGCGGCAGGTTCTGTCGTGGCTTATTGCTTGGGCATTACCAAGATTGACCCATTGAAGTACGACTTGCTGTTTGAGCGTTTCTTGAATCCTGACCGTGTCAACCTGCCTGATATTGATACCGACTTCGATGACGATGGTCGAGGCAAGGTGCTGCGATGGGTGATGGATAAGTATGGACACGAGAATTGTGCCCATATCATCACCTATGGCAGTATGGCCACCAAGAACTCCATCAAGGATGTGGCGCGTGTGGAGAAACTGCCACTCGACAGGGCGAATGCCCTTTGTAAGGCGATTCCTGACCGGCTGCCTGATGGAGCGAAGATGAATCTGACCAATGCCATCAAGTACACCCCCGAACTGCAGCAGGCAGAATTCTCTTCTGATATACGCGAGAGCAACACCATCAAATATGCCAAGATGCTCGAGGGCACCGTGCGAGGAACAGGTATTCATGCCTGTGGCTTCATTATTTGTCGTGACCCTATCAGCAACTGGGTACCGGTATCTACTGCCGACGACCCAGACTTCCCTGGTCTGAAGACAGCCGTGACCCAGTATGATGGCCATGTCATCGAGACCACGGGACTTATCAAGATGGACTTCCTGGGTCTTAAGACCCTGTCAGAGATGAAGGAGGCTTGCAAGGTTATCAAGCAGACCACTGGTGATGTCATCGATCTTGATACGTTGCCCATCGATGATGAACTGACCTATCAGCTTTATCAGCGGGGACAGACCATCGGAACCTTCCAGTTTGAGTCGCCCGGTATGCAGAAGTATCTCCGTGAGCTGAAGCCTACCGTCTTCGAGGACCTCATCGCCATGAATGCTCTCTACCGTCCGGGTCCTATGGACTATATCCCCTCGTTCATTGCCCGTAAGAACGGAAAGGAACCTATCGAGTACGATATCCCCTGTATGGAGAAATACCTCAAGGACACGTATGGCATTACTGTATATCAGGAGCAGGTGATGCTTCTCTCACGCCAGTTGGCAAACTTCACCCGAGGTGAGAGTGATGCCCTTCGTAAGGCGATGGGTAAGAAGAAGAAGGACATTGTAGACGCGATGAAACCTAAGTTCATCAAGCAGGGACAAGAGAACGGCCACGACCCTAAGGTGCTCGAGAAGATATGGGGCGATTGGGAAAAGTTCGCCTCCTATGCCTTCAACAAGTCGCATGCCACCTGCTATTCATGGGTAGCTTATCAGACAGCCTATCTCAAGGCACATTATCCTGCCGAATACATGGCTGCGCTGATGACCCGCCGCTTCTCTCAGATTACCGAGATTACCAAACTCATGGAGGAGTGCCAGTCGATGAATATCAAGACCCTGGGGCCTGATGTCAATGAGAGTTATCGTGCATTCGGTGTGAACGAGCATGGCGAGATACGTTTTGGCCTTTCTGCCATCAAGGGTATGGGAACTCCTGCAGCCGATGCCATTGTGGCAGAACGCGAGAAGAACGGACCTTACAAAGATATCTTTGATTTTGCCCAGCGTGTCGACTTCAGCAATGTCAACCGAAAGGCATTCGAAAGCCTGGCGCTGAGTGGTGGCTTCGACAGTTTCGGAATACCCCGCGAGAACTTCTTTGGTGTCAATAACAAGAACGAGATGTTCCTCGACACCTTGGTAAGATATGGTCAGCTTTATCAGCGCGAGCAGCACGAGGCTGTCACCTCTCTCTTTGGAGGACTCGACGCCATAGAGATAGCCACACCTCCCATTCCTCATGCCGAAGGATGGAGCACCATCGAACGACTGAACAAGGAGCGCGACTTGGTGGGTATTTATCTCTCGGCTCATCCTTTGGACGACTATAGTGTGGTGCTGAACTCTATGTGCAACACCCATTGCGCTGAGTTAGGCGACAAACCCTCGCTTGCCAAGAAAGAGAATATAGTCTTTGGCGGCATCATCACCGGAGTGAAGTCGAAGTTCACCAAGAAGGGAAATCCCTGCGGCTTCGTCACGATAGAAGATTTCGAAGGCTCCGGCGAGTTGGCTCTCTTTGGTGAGGACTGGGGACAGTGGAAGGGTATGTTCACCGAGGGCTGTACCGTCTTTGTTACAGCGAAGTGTCAGTCACGTTATGGCAACGACCAGTATCTTGACTTCAAGGTTTCGAGTGTGGAGTATCTCCAGACGGTAAAGGAGAAAAAGTTGGACAAACTCACCATCACGATAGATAGTGATATCATCAACGATACGTTGGTGAGCGACTTGAGCACACTCCTTGCCCGCGACAATGAGGAAAGTCGTACCCAGCTCTTCCTCCGCATACACGAAGTGGAGAGCAACGACTACATCCTTATGAGGGCCCAAGACAAGACGGTGAATGTAGACAAAAACCTCATCCAGTTCATCGAGGACAATCCCAAAATGTCGTATAGCATTAACTGATGTCCCGAAAAGTCATAGCCTTTTGGGTGTTGTCTCAATAGCTGTACGGGTTATGAACTTTGGCATATTATTTGCAGTAATTATATGAACAACTGATGTTTCGCAAATGGGGAAGTTATAGTAGTTGGAGAAGTTAAAGCCATATGCTGTATGGTTAAGTATTAACCCAAAAGGCTGTTGGCTATAACTTCTAATGAACGAAGGGAGTGATAACTTCTTTAACTTCTATATGACTTCTGAACTTGCGAAAGTTGAGTGAACAAAACAAACAATTAAAAATAAGAAAAAATGGAAGTTACAATTACAACCGAGAATTTCGAGAGTTATAAGAATGGTTCGTTGCCTTTGGTAGTTGACCTTTGGGCAACATGGTGCGGTCCTTGCCGTATGTTGGCACCCATCGTGTCTGAGCTTGCTTCAGAGTATGATGGCAAGATAGTAGTAGGTAAATGTGATGTGGAAGAAAACGAGGATATCGCCATGGAGTTTGGTGTTCGTAATATCCCTACCCTTCTCTTCTTCAAGGATGGTAAGCTCGTTGACAAGTTTGTTGGTTCTGCTAAAAAGCCAGCCCTCGTCGAGAAGTTCCAGGCACTCCTCTAATCCCCAATCGCTTCATACAAAAGCATGGCTTTCCGCCATGCTTTTTTTTGACTATGATAGAAATAGTGCTAAAATCTCCTCTCACATTCCCATTAACGATAAATGAATAACGAATGCGATACTTGAGTTATCACCCTTGAACTCCGTTAAAACTTTCACTTCATACTGAGAGAAATCTTGCTCTTATACTATAAAACTCTTTTTTTTAGCCTTTGAAAGTTCCGTTCAGAGCCTTTGAATGTCCGTTCAGAGCCTTTGAATGTGCGTTCAAAGTCTTTGAATGTCCGTTCAAAGCCTTTGAACGGAGAATATACAGTGGTTCCACGAAATTTTCGCTGTGGTTTAGCGATTTTAGTTGACCACTCTAAGTGTTATTGATAATATGAGTTGACTCAGTTATTGCTTATTTATAATTCACGTTGACTTACTTGTATTTTAGTCATACTTATAGTTAATTACTTGTGTCACTCGTAGCAAGTATAAGGCTATGGGTGCTGGAGAAAGTCAGAAGGACAGAATGTGAGGAATACATCATCCTTGAGATGTTGCAAAATGAAAAAACGCATATATAATATAATGTACGCGTGCGAACGTGAGCATAAATATTATATATGCGATTGGTTTTCCTGCTTTTGTGCAGGTTAGAAAGAGATGGTGCGGGAGCCGTCTGCTTCTGTGGTGATGTGAACTTTGGTGACATCTTCTGGTAGAAGGGACTCTATGAGTTCTGGCCACTCTAAGAAGCAGAGGTTGCCACCATAGAAGTAGTCTTCGTAGCCCATATCGTACACTTCGTCTATCTTCTTGATGCGGTAGAAGTCGAAGTGGTATATGGGGTCGCCATTGCCTGAGGTGTATTCGTTGACGAGTGCAAAGGTGGGGGAGGTGATGACGTCTTCTACTCCTAATTCTTCACACAATGCCTTGATGAAGGTAGTTTTGCCAGCTCCCATTTTGCCGTAAAAGGCGAAGACTTTGCTGTCACCCATGTTCGAGATGAACGTCTTTGCTGCGTTGTGTATGTCCTCTAATGAGTTGATTTTAATTTCCATATTGCTATAATTTTTATTAAGTTGTGCCCTTTGGACTATGTCTTGTTGGGCTTTGTGTTATTTGTTCTGTTCTTGAGTTTTCTCCTTGACCGATGGTCATGAAACCTTCTGTCATCTATCGCTTTCGGGGTGAGAGGGTGATCATAGGGATGAGCATCTCTTCCATGGAGATGCCTCCATGCTGGAAGGTGTCCTTATAGTAGGAAACGTAATAGTTGTAATTGTTCGGATAGGCGAAGAAGGAATCGCCATAGGCAAACACATACGAGGTGCTGATGTTGGGCGCAGGAAGCAGTGCCTTGTGTGGGTCTTTGATGACAAATACGTCCTTGGCACTATAGGCAAGGTTCTTGCCTAACTTGTAGCGCAGGTTTGTGTTGGTGTTGCGGTCGCCTACTATCTTCAGAGGCTTGGTGGCTCTTATGCTGCCATGGTCGGTGGTGATAATGACTTTATAATTGCTTTGCGACAGGAGCTTGAAGAGTTCGGACAGCACAGAGTGGTGAAGCCAGCTCTGAGTAATGCTGCGATAGGCAGACTCGTTGTTGGCTAACTCGCGGACCATCTTCGACTCGGTGCGGGCATGGGAGAGCATGTCTATGAAGTTGATGACTACCACATTCAGGTCGTAGTTTTTCAGCTCATTATACTTGTCAAGAAATTTGTCGGCTCCCATGGAGTCGTTGATCTTATGATAGCTGAAGGTGTTGTGACGACGATATCGGTCGAACTGAGTCTGTATGAGGGGCGCCTCGTTGAGGTTCTTGCCTTCTTCCTCTTCCTCGTCTACCCACAGGTCTGGAAACATCTGGGCTATCTTGTCTGGCATCAGTCCACTGAAGATGGCATTGCGTGCATACTGGGTGGCAGTGGGGAGAATGCTCATATACATATCTTCCTCGATGTCGAAGAGGTCACCGATGTCATGTGCCAACACTTTCCACTGGTCGTAGCGGAAATTGTCGATAACGATGAGGAAAACTTTCTCGCCCTGGTTGAGGTGAGGGAATATCTTGGTCTTGAAGACATCGGGACTCATGCAGGGGCGTTCCTCGTTCTGGCTGAGGGATGCGAGCTGCTGCATCCAGTCGAGATAGTTCTTGGAAACATACTTGGCAAAGCCTAAGTTGGCCTCTTCCTTCTGCATCTGCAGCATCTCGGTCATCGGGCTGTTCGTGCTGCTGAGCTCCAGTTCCCACTTCACGAGTCGACGGTAGATATCCATCCAGTCTTTCCAGGTACGGCTGTCCATGATCTGCATTGCCAACTGCTGGTACTCTTGCTGGTAGCTGCTTTGGGTTACCTCGCTGACAATCTCGCGCTGATGGATGTTCTTCTTGAGCGACAAGAGAATCTGGTTGGGGTTGACGGGCTTGATGAGATAGTCGGCTATCTTGGAGCCGATGGCCTGGTTCATGATGTCTTCTTCCTCGCTCTTGGTACACATTACCACAGGTGTGGCAGGTTGTATGTCCTTGATTTGCTGCAGTGTCTCCAGACCGCTGAGTCCTGGCATCATCTCGTCGAGCAAGATGAGGTCGAAGGTCTGCTGGCGGCACTGCTCGATGGCGTCGGCTCCGTTGCTTACAGTGACAACTTGGTAACCTTTTTTCTCGAGGAAGATGATGTGGGCCTTGAGAAGTTCCACCTCATCATCTACCCATAATAATAGTCCGTTGTTCATATTTCTAAAATCCTTCTAATTCAAAATATTCGTCTTCCAGATCATAGGAGTCTTCTTTTTTCTCCTTGTTGTCTTTCTGATTTTTCTTTTCTTCTGTCTTGTTGTCTTTAGCCTTGGGGGCTGCTGTGTTCTTATTGGCTGCCTTTGACGGGGCAGTCTTGTCTGTCTTTGCAGTCTTGTCTGTCTTTGCAGGTTGGCTTGTCTTTGCAGGCTGATTTGTCTTTGCTGTATTGACAGGTTGGGGTTCCTCCTTGATGACAGTAGTGCCTGAAGCAGGCTGGGCAGGCTGCGCTTCCTCCTTGATGATATTGCTGTTTTGGGCAGGCTGCGTTTCCTCCTTGATGATGGTTGTGCCCTGAGCATTCTGTTGTTGCTGAGGCTCTTCGGGTATAGTCATCGTATTATCGGAAGGTGCCTGGTTGTCAGTCTTCTCCTCTGTAACGACGATGGTTGTCGAGGTGTTCTGCTCTTCCAGTTCTGGGTTCTCATCGGTTTCCTTTTCGTCAGAGGATACAGAGGACTCTTCCTTTTCGGTGATGATCTCTGCCGGCTCGTCAAGCAAGTCTGTCTGGATAGGCTTCACTGGGGCGAAATGCTTCAGATAGAACTTATCGTAGTCGCTATAGGCATATTGAGTGCCCAACAGCGAGAGGTTCTCTTGGCTGATGAGATAGGTGCGCGACTTACTCAGAAGGCGCACAATTTGTGTCTGATGCAGTACGTCGTGGGCATAGAGACGTGCCTCGTCGTAATTACGGAAACCTGTGATCTGCATGAGATGGATGCCGTCGCGTTCTTCGATGTTGATATCAAAGTTGCGGACAAGATAGGTTGTGAAGTTGAACTTCGCCATCTCGAAGAGCAGTTGGTTCTCGTTGACAGAGTCGGGTTGATAGGCAAAGAGGAACACGAAGTCGGTCTGTCGCTCTGGGCTGAAGGTCTTCTGTGCAGTCTGCTCGTTCTCATTGAGTACGGTGCTGCGTCGCTCCCATACGTTCTCCAGGTCGAACTTGCCGCCATGGAGACGTTTTCCGGCATTGACTCCATTGACTATCATACCAGCCATCTCGCTGAGTCTGCCCTCAGGATATTTCTCGACCAGGGTCTTCATATCTGCCACGCATCCTTGCGCATCGCCCTGGTTCAACTTGCTCAGAGCGCTGATAAAGATAAACTTGTCACGGTTGGCGCCCATGGGGAAACGGGTGGATGATATATCAGAGTTGGACAGTACCGTCTGGTATTTCCCCAGTTTGAAAGCCTCGTAGGACGCAGCATAGAGCGAGTCTTCTATGTGGACACCAAACTTGGCATTGTCGGCATAGTAGGGGTTGGTAAGAAGTGTGGTCCACTTACTCTCTGGGTATTCCTGCTTGAGTCGCTCTACATAGGTGTTGGCTGTAGAAGGCATGTGCTTGCGTGAGTAGAGCAGATAGAGATGATAGAGCACATCGTCCATGTGTTCATAATCCTTGAAATGTTCCTCAATGCGTCGCAGAGCTTTCTCGCTCAGTGGCAGGTTGTCGAGCTTGTCCTTGAAGATGACTCCAGAGTGATACAGACCATCGGTGAGCAAGGCGTTGCTTGCCTGCAACTGTTCAGCGGTGAAAGGGATTTGTGCCAGATAGTATTCGCGTTTGTGAGGATCGTTCTGGGCACTGTCGGCTATCTGCTTGATGGAGTCTTCCTGTATGGATGCCTGCGCCAAGGAGTCACGCATCTCGTCGGTCATCTCCTCTGCTCCCTGAGCTGAGGCTACAACGGTCTTGTTGATACGCTGCCAGTTGTCTACATTCTCGCGCTTGCCCCACTGACGCTGGAAGGATGTCTTACCCTGACTTACAGCTATGGGGTTGTAGAAATACCAGGCACTGTTGGCCTGCGATGCTGCAGGTGATGATGTTTGTGACGGACGGTTGTTGGCAGAGGTATTGCCCATTCCTCCATTCTGAGCCAACTGGCGCTGGGCATTCTCTTCGGCCTGCTGGTTGCGTTCTTCTTTTTCCTTCTTCTTCAGAAGGGTTATCACTCGGTCGATGGCGGCATTGCGGTCGGACTCACTCATGGTGGCAAGTTGCTGGAGAGAATCCTGCAAGTGGACAGCCTCGGTATAGGGTACGAGTTCGTCGAGTACTTTGGAACGCTCGGACAGTTGGGCATAGTCCTTGCGGTCTTTGTCCAACAGGCCGATGGCCTCACCATAACAGCGGCGTGCATCTGAATAGAGCTCCTTGACCCAATATAGGTCACCCAAGTGGAGGAGCAGTACACCTTTCTCTATACCGTTGCGTGTTGACTTTGTGTTGCCTTTCTCGTAAGAGGAGATAGCATTGAGGGTGTCACGTTTCAGCAGGTAGATATTACCCATGGCATAATAGAGTTGGTCGAGATACTCCTTATTCTTATCGGAGGCAGCCATTCGGCGCAGACGGGAAAGAACCTGCTTGGTATTGGTGGATGCCATCACCTCGCTCATAGAGATGCGGGCATTGAACTCTAACTCGTAGGGTGGGTTGAGGCGTATCACGTGCTTGAAGGCCTTGTAGGCCTCGGTCTTACGACCCAATGCAGCCTGCAACTGGCCCATGAGATACCACTCGCGGGCTTTCTGTTTGCGGCGCATCTCATGCTTGATGACTTTGCGTAGGTAGGGGATGGCCTTGTCGAACTGCTGGGTGTGGATGTAATAATCCGTATAGGTGTAGTCCCATTCTTTTTGGGCACGCCAGTGGATGGAATCGCGCTGCATATTGCGGATGATGTCTTCGGCATCGTACATCCAGCCCTGTTCGATATAGCATTTAGCCAACCATGCCTTTGCACGGCCGTAGATGGCAGGCTGGGTCTCGAAGAGCCGGCTCATATAGGCAAAGGTGGAAGCGGCATTCTCGAAGTCGCCTTGATAGAACTGCGAACGGCCCATCAGCATCCAAGCCTTCCAGATGAAGGGATTGTACTCTCTGCGGTTGAGCCACTCGATGTCCTTGGCTGTCTTTCGGCGACTCTTGGTCCATTCGGGGCGCTGCTTGATGCTGTGGCGCTGGATGGCTTTCTGACATTTCTCGATGGCACGGTCGTAGTTGCCCTTACCCAATTCGCGGCTGTTCTTGTTGCCTACGGTATAAAGGGGGATGATTTCGGTATAGTTGTCCTTGTTGCCCTGCTCTTTCTCGAGCGAGGCATCGATATAAGCCAAGGTGCCATTATAGTATATATTGTACTTGGAGTGGAAGGCATGCAGCCATCTGTTGCGCGCAGTATTTTTCTGCGTTGAACAACCTGTCACGGCGATGAGGGCTATGACGAGGATGAGGATAATATGAAGGGCAGAATGCTGTTTCACGTTGATGGCTTTTGTTTCTTATAAATGTTTTTTATTTCTTATAAAACTGAGATATGCCTGCTTTTATTGTCTTGCAGAGGGCAAAAGTGAGGATACTTACAAAGATGATGGTGGCTCCTGAGGGAACATTGAACTGATAGCTGACGAGGAGCCCGATGAGGCAGTCGAACCAGCCCACGATGATGCTGTAGAGGATAAGCCGCCTGTAACTGTAGGTGAAGATACTGGCCGTCATCTGTGGAATGGTAAGCAGACTGATGGCAAGGACTATACCCACCATCTTGAGGGTGGCGACGATGGTCATGGCGATGAGTGCCATCATCATATATTCTATCAGGGCGACGGGAAGATGCTGCGAAAGAGAAAAGGTGCGGTCGAATGCCACACTTTGGATGGGGCGTAGAAAAAGAGTAAAGAGTATGCAGACAAATGCCGTGAGAATGCCCAACAGCCAGAGATCGCCTGTGCCGATGGTGAGAATGCTGCCGAAGAGAAAAGATGGCAGGTCGGGCATGAAACCTGGAGTAAGGAAACAGCAGATGATGCCCACACTCATGCCCAGAGTCCAGAACATGGCAATGGCGGAGTCCTGACGTATGTCCTTGCGTGAGGAAGTCCATTGTACGCCGAAAGCGCTGAGTATGGCAAATATCATTGCAGACAGGATGGGGTTGATGCCGGCAAACACTCCTATGCCTATGCCTCCAAACGAAGCATGGGTGATACCGCCACTGATAAAGACAAGGCGGCGGGTTACGATGTAGGTTCCTATGAAACCGCAAAGGATGCTTGCCAGGAAAGCTCCTGCAAGGGCGTTCTGGAAAAATGTATATTCGAGTATGTTCATGAGGCTACGTGGCTTTCCTGTATAAATGCTATGACTTCGTCCTTCAGCGTGTCGGGAAGGTTGATGCCCCGGAGAATGAGGCTTCTGTTCCAGGCTGCCACTTCCTCGGGATGCATGGTATAGAGGACTTCGGAGAATTCTTCTACTTCCTGGGGTGTATAGTCATGGGACTCGCGACCTCGAAAACGGTCCAACTCCTCATCGTCGAAATATTCGATTTCTTTGACCGATGCTTCCATCAGGCATTCTTGCTCGCATTTGGCATTATCGCCATTGCAGGTGTTGCAGGAAACTCCTTCCTGAATAGGTGATTCGGGACCATTGCGATGGCTCAAGATGCCTAATAGAGCAGAGATGATGCCCAAGACCACGAGGGATATGATGAGATATAGCATGGGATGTACGGATAGATTCTTACTGTTTGTGAGAAGACAAGGGAATTATGCCTTCTCGGTGATAATGAAACCTGCAGAGCGGAGATCTTCCCAGAAGTGGGGATATGACTTGGTGACGACCTCGGGATGATTGATCTGCAACTGTGGAAACTTGAATGCCAGAGGTGCGAAGGCCATTGCCATGCGATGGTCTTCATAGGTGTCGATAGGCTCAAGGGTAGGCTCGCAGGTCTCGCCTTCCCAGATGAGGGTGTTGTCATTCTCGTCGCGAATGACATAACCCACATTTCTGAGCTCTCGCTTCAAAGCCTCTATACGGTCGGTCTCCTTGATCTTCAATGTGGCAAGACCGGTGAAACGGAAGTGTACTCCCATCGCACAACAGGCTACTACGATGGTTTGTGCCAGGTCTGGAGAACCCGTGAAATCGTAGTCAAGGCGTGGTAATGTACAGCGGTGGGCCTTCAGCTTGAGTGGGGCTATACGGTCGCGTAACTCAAAATCGCTCTTCACTCCCAACAGGCTGAAGATGTATTTCACCACAGAGTCGCCCTGCTTGGTGCAGTCTGACAGACCATCCAACTGCAGTTCTGAGTCACGATTGGCATTGAGGGCCATGATCTCGTACCAGTAGGACGATGCACTCCAGTCGCTCTCTATAGTGTAGTCTTCTATCTTGGCATAGGGTCGGGGTGCTATGGTAATGGTGTCGATATCAGTCCATTTGGCATCGGCACCAAACTGACGCATGGTCCACAGGGTGAGGTCTATATAAGGACGGGAGGCTATCTCGCCTGTGAGTTTCAGCTCGAGACCTTTCTGCAACACCGGACCTATCATCAGCAGGGCAGAGATATACTGCGAGCTGATACTGCCTACTACCTCTATCTGGCCACCCTCGAGAGGTTTGCCTTCGATGCGGAGTGGGGGAAAGCCTTCTTTCTCTACATACTCGATGTCGGCTCCCAAACGGCGGAGGGCATCTACAAGAATGGCTATAGGACGGTTCTTCATGCGCTCGGTTCCCGTGATGGTATGCGAGCCTGGTGTGCTTGCCAGATAGGCGGTCATAAAACGCATGGCGGTGCCTGCTGCCTTGATGTTGATGGTTTCGGGCATGTCACGAAGTGCGGCTACTATTACTTCTGTATCATCGCAGTCGCTCAGATGGCTAAGAGGAAAGGTGCAGCCTGCCATGGCATGGATGACAAGGGCGCGGTTGCAGATACTCTTGGAGGCTGGCAACTGGATTGTACTGTTGATCTGTTGGGGTGCTTGAATGATATATGTCATGTTATGTTTTGTTTTCTGTGTTATTATTTGACGATGATTACTGGTAAGTCGAGAGGCTCATCAGTAGCTGTCTCTGTGGAGCGAGTGTTAGGACGCTCTTTTTTGGGGCCAGGAATGAGGGGACTGTAGTAGAGTACCTGGCGTATGCGCTCACGCTGTTGGGCTGTGAACTGATAGTTCAGGCTCATGGAATAGTCCATCAGGTTGATGGAACTCCAAGTATCGCCTGTGTCGTTTTGACGAGAAATCATATCAGACAGGAGGACGATGACATCTTTACCTGCCGACTCGGCTTCTTGTCGTTTGTTTTCTATATATTGGGAAAGCCACGTGTTGTAGGCTGGTCGGTTATAACTCTTTGTGTCGGTGCAATAATCGGTATCGGCATACGACTCGATGGGTTTGTTGTCTTTTTCAGCAAAGACATGATGCAGACCAAGATAATGTCCTAACTCGTGGGCAAGTGTGGCATTGGCATCGTAGATGAGATTTTCGGTGTTCTCGGATTCTGAAGTTATGCCTTTGTATCGGTTGCTCTCAAAGTAGATGTACTTACTGTTGATGCAGAGGCAGTGAGCGTATTTCAGATTGCTTTTGGACAGTTTGGTGCGCTTGGTGTTATTGAGACCTTCTATCTGGGGATAGCCTGCTCCCTGATAGGGCATCACGCTGATGCCCAAAGTGATAGAAGATTCGTCTTTTGTCTGGTCGAAGGGGTATACCATCACGTTGATGTATTCGTTGGGGTCCCATACATATTTGGTGTATCGGCGTGAGTTGTCGCCCATGAACTTTTCGCAGTCAATGGGGTAAGTGCCAGTCCATTTGATATATTCAACTCCTGGTTGTGCTAAGGTTTGATTTTGCTCGTTCTTCTCGGCAAGGACAAAACGGATGTGGATATTCTCGCTGTTGTCGTATTCCTGATATGTATAGACGTTGCCTTGATAGAGCTCATTGACATGGGCAACGAGTTCTTTGATTCTGGTATAGTCTACATACTGTTTCCTGTCCTGACTGTCTTGATAGAGGACGTGGAATATCACGGGTATCTGGTATTCATAGTCGTCGCTTGTTATCTCATCGTTGTCGCGGTCTTGCTCTATATCAGCATAGAATTCTTCTGTGCTGCTGTTACAGCAAGTGAGGGTGGCGCCTATTATGCATAACAGGATGCTATATATATAATGTTTCATGCGTGCGTACTTATTTATTATAATGTTGCAAAATTACAAAAAATATCGTAGATTCATACATAAAAGAGGATATATTTTTCTAAAAACAGTAAGGGCGTATCCTGCTTGATGCAGGGAAGTGCAGGCTCTGCAGTATAATATATGGCTGGGGACTTACTCGCTTATCATTTCTGTTTTGTTTATGCCGCTTGTAATCTTCCTGCTTGAATTTTGCTGGAGGATTAACTGATGTTTACAAAATGTTAGTAAATAGGGGGCGTAAAGAAGAATGAGTGGAGTGATAATTGACAAAGTGTAAGTAAAACGTGGAAAAACTTTTGAATTCTTACTTTGTGTGCGTTACAAATTGCAAAATAAAATAGCCTCAAAAAATATGATAAAATTGCGTTAAGGAAAAATACAACTTACTCAAATTATTACTATCTTTGCATCAGAAAAAAGATATAAACCTTTAAAACGTAGTAACAATGAAACGAATTATATTTTTGTCAGTTATGATGCTCGTGACCATCGCAAGTTTTGGTCGTAAGCACGTGGAAAATGCAACAGTAGTTGCTGACACCATTTTTTATGCTGAGAATATGAGTAATGTGGCAAATGCTGATCAGGCTGCTTATTATCGTATTTTGATGACAACAGGAAGTGGTATCACCAAGAAAAATGTCTTCCAGGACTTTTATATGAATGGAAACCTCAGAGCCGAGGGCGGATATAGCTTCATCGACTTGGGTGATGACCGTAATACCGTTTTCAACGGAGAAGTTACTTCTTACTACAAGAATGGTAAGGAAAAGTGGCACGGAAAGTATGTCAATGGCAAACGTGAGGGTTACTTTACATTGCAGCTTCGCGATGGTGGTGTAGCCGTGGTACAGTTTAAGGGAGGTAAGTCAGTACATGACTTCTTTACAGTAACTTACCAGAACGGTAACATGGAAAAGAAACCTCTTTCTGAAATCAAGGGTTTGTTGTAAGATGTGTCAAATCGAATCTCTCTTATATAAATTATAATTTTATGTTGATATGACCTATATGAGGGCTATCCTCCGTGAGGAAGGTAGCCCTCTCTTTTTTTTGTGGTCTTGTCTCAAGAAGAAATTCTACTTGTGGCGATTGGCCCGCTGCTGGCGATACTTAGCTTTCTGTCGTGCAGATCCGCTGCCGTGGGCGCCAGTGATATATTTCTTTTTCTTGGCCTTGGTCTTTACCTTGCCGTCGTCCTCCTTCTTGGGGCCTCCTCCGGCTTTGAATACCATGCCACCCATGATAATATCATCAATATCATTCATATTCTTTTGTCTTTAAATGGTGTTGATGTTGTTTTTAAAAAATCTTTTCTTCTCTCGGTAGTTACAGACTCCCACCACTGATTAGTGGTGGAAGAGTCGTACGTGGGTGAATGCCATGGCTATGCCATACTTGTCGCAGGTCTCGATAACATTATCATCTCGGATACTGCCACCAGCTTGGGCAATATATTCTACTCCACTCTTGTGGGCACGTTCGATGTTGTCACCAAATGGGAAGAAGGCGTCACTGCCTACAGATACACCTGTGTTCTGGGCAATCCATGCTTTCTTTTCCTCACGGGTCAATGGCTCTGGCTTCTCGCTGAAGAAGTTCTGCCATACACCATCCTGCAGCACGTCTTCCCATTCATCGCTGATATATACGTTGATGGTGTTGTCGCGGTCGGCACGGCGGATTCCCTCTTTGAAAGGAAGATTCATCACCTTGGGACATTGACGCAACCACCATTCGTCTGCCTTGGAACCAGCCAGACGTGTGCAGTGGATGCGGCTCTGCTGACCAGCACCGATACCGATGGCCTGACCGTCTTTCACATAGCATACAGAGTTGCTCTGTGTGTATTTCAACGTGATGAGCGAGATGATGAGGTCGCGCTTTGCCTCTGCTGTGAATGTCTTGTTTTTGGTAGGGATGTCCTCAAACAAGGCAGGATCGTCGAGTTTCACCTCGTTGCGGCCCTGCTCGAAGGTAATGCCGAATACCTGCTTGTGCTCGATAGGTGCTGGCACAAAGTCGGGGTCTATCTTGATGACATTGTACGTGCCCTTGCGCTTTGCCTTCAGAATTTCTATTGCCTCAGGAGTATAGTCTGGAGCTATCACGCCATCGCTAACCTCTCGTTTGATGAGGGTGGCTGTGGCAGCATCGCATGTGTCACTCAAAGCAACAAAGTCGCCGTAAGAACACATACGGTCGGCACCGCGTGCACGTGCATAGGCACAAGCCAATGGTGACAGTTCGATGTTGACGTCATCGACAAAATAGATTTTCTTCAGTGTGTCGCTCAGTGGAAGACCAATGGCTGCTCCTGCAGGAGAAACGTGTTTGAAACTTGCTGCTGCTGGAATGCCTGTAGCTGCCTTCAGCTCTTTGACGAGCTGCCATGAATTGAGAGCATCGAGAAAATTGATGTAGCCAGGGCGGCCATTAATAACTTCGAGGGGAAGTTCACTGCCATCCTCCATGTAGATTCGAGATGGCTTTTGGTTTGGATTACAACCGTACTTTAATGCTAATTCTTTCATTGCAAAGTTCTGTTTGTTAAGAATTTGCTGCAAAGTTACAAAAAATCTCTCTTTTTGTACCATTCATAAGAACTTTTTTGTACTTTTGCAACCAAAATAGAGAATTTCAAACACGTTAGGTTATGAAAAATGATTTGACTCATCTCACAAGTGAAATCGAAAAGAAGGTTGGTAAGAAGATTCCGGTTGGAGCTGATTTTGAGAAATTGGCCTCTTTCTTTGCTATCAAGCATCACATCAAACTGAATGCTGATGCGCTTCATAAGGTGTGGAACTATGTGAGTGGAAAGGAAAAACCAACCAAGAAAACACTGAACAAGTTGGCGCTTTTTGTGGGGTATCAGAGTTGGGATGATTTCCATGAGGCTCTGCATGGAGATGATGACGGAAATCTCAATTACGAAGTGGAGGAGGAGAAGAAATCGAATCCCTCCAACTATGATGATATTTAAGTCAGAATGTTACCGAAGAAAAACCTTTGCAGGTATGGATATAGAAAAAGGAGACTCGACAATGTGTATTGTGAGTCTCCTTTATCTTTTTACTTAGGATTGTAAGCGGAGTAAAATTATTCAGCGTTCTTCTGAATAGTCTTCTTCTCAGCGATACGAGCCTTCTTACCAGTAAGCTTACGCAAGTAATACAACTTAGCGCGACGAACCTTACCACGCTTGTTCACCTCGATAGAATCGATAGCTGGTGACTCGATAGGGAAGATACGCTCAACACCTACAGTACCAGACATCTTGCGAACTGTGAAACGCTTCTTGTCACCATGACCAGAGATCTTGATAACAACACCACGATAGAGCTGGATACGCTCCTTAGTACCCTCGACGATTTTGTAAGCGACTGTGATAGTATCACCTGCCTTGAACTCAGGGAACTTCTTGCCGGTTGCAAATGCTTCTTCAGCAACTTTAATCAAATCCATTTTTTGTATAAAATTAAAAATTGTTTGTCGTTCCAACGCAACATGGACTTGGACAACACTTCTGCCCAGACAACAGCGGTTACGCCGAAAAGCGGGTGCAAAGTTACTACTTTTTCTTGTATCTCGCAAATTTTCAGTCACTTTCTTCACTTTTTCCCTTTGTTTTTTTGTTTTCTTTACTTCTGCAATGGAATTTTCTCGTCGATTTTGCCGATTTCGCCGATTTATTTTGTATCTTTGCGCTCTAAAAGTATTTAGTGTATTAAGTATGAAGAAAAAAAATAGTATCAAGATTTACCTTGCTTCGGCAGTCATGCTGCTGATGGCAAGTCCGGCTTTCGCCCAGAAATACAAGGTGGCGAAGGTGGAGAGAACCCGAATATTGGTTGATCAGAAATGGGATGCACAGCCTGATGCTGAGGCTGACAGGTTTATCGCTCCTTATAAGAGTAAGGTAGACAGTATCATGGGCCCTGTTGTAGGTCATATTGCTCACGATATGACCCGTCACCGTCCGGAGAGCGAACTCAGTAACTTGCTCTGTGATATTCTGGTATGGGGTGGCAAGCAGTTTGAAGAACAGCCTGTTTTCGCTGTTTACAATATGGGCGGCATCCGTTCTAATCTTGCCAAGGGTAAGGTTACTATAGGCGATGTGAACGATATGGCTCCTTTCGAGAACAAAATCTGTTTCCTGACCCTGAAGGGTGATAAGGTTCTGGAGCTTTTCCAGCAGATAGCTCATCGTGGCGGCGAAGGCTTGAGCCATGCTGTTAGAATGGTTATCACCAAGGATGGCAAGCTGAAGAGCGTTACGCTGAACGGTGAACCAGTTGATCCGGAGAAGAGTTACCGTGTTGCAACCCTCGATTATCTTGCCGAAGGTAATGACCAGCTCGTAGCCTTCAAGAGCGGAACCGATGTCTTTGCTCCTAAGCAGAAAGAGAACAATGTGCGCTACATCATCATGAATTATTTCCGTGAGATGCAGGCACAGGGCAAAGTGGTGGAATCTAAGATTGAAGGCAGATGCTCAGTTGATAGTTTATAGTTAACAGTTTATAGTTTATAGACGATAGTTTATAGTTGATAGTTATGATGAAACATACATTATTATATATAGGTCTGGCTCTGGCATCCTTCATGATGCAGCCGGCAGCCGTTCAGGCTAAAGCTAGGAAAGAGGCAAAGGTGGTAAAGCAGCTCGTAGTGCTCCATACCAACGATACGCATTCATGCGTGATGCCAATCAATCCGAATCTCGCAGATACGGCAACTGCAAATCGTGGCGGTTTCCTCCGTAGAGTGGCGATGATCAGTCAGGAACGTAAGGCGAATCCCGACTTGCTGCTCTTTGACAGTGGCGATTTCTCACAGGGTTCACCTTATTACTCTCTCTTCAAGGGAGATGTGGAAGTAGGACTGATGAACGAGATGAAATATGATGCTGCTACCATCGGAAACCATGAGTTCGATTTCGGAATAGACAACATGGTGCGCATCTTCAAGATGGCGAAGTTTCCTATCGTCTGCTCCAACTATGATTTCACTGGTACCGAACTGGCAAATATCGTAAAGCCTTACACCATTATCAGGCGCAAGGGACTGAAGATTGGCGTTTTCGGCTTGTGTCCGGAACTTGCCGGCTTGGTAATCGAAGCCAACTATGGTTGCATCAAGTATCTCGATCCTATCGCCAAGGCAAAGGAAATGACAGAGATATTGAAGAAGAAAGAGAAGTGTGATGTCATCATCTGTATCTCCCACCTGGGCTGGAAGATAGATGGCATCGACGATTCTGAGGTAGCCCCAGCCACCCGTGACATCGACCTGATACTGGGCGGTCATAGCCATACCTACTTCAAGCAGTTGGAGTATCTGAATAATCTCGATGGCAAACCGGTGCCAATCGACCAGAACGGCAAGAGCGCCATCTGGGTAGGAAAAATGACATTGGATATCGTGAAGAATAAATAAAAGAAGAAGGTTGATACCAGGCAAAACGCGAGGTATCAACCTTTTCTTTTATTATCTATTCCTAAAACGTTAATCTTTTCTCAAATTCTTATTCCTTGTTGGAAGAAGCATAGAGACCGATGCAGGCACCGATGAAGCCACCGCTCTTCTGAGTACTCAGATTAGAGGCATCCACACCCTTGGCAAGAAGCTGCCAGCTGCCGCCTTCTTCAGCATAATAGAAATCATAATATCTGTCATGACCTTCTACCTTCAGCTTCAGCTTACCTCCCTTGATAGGAGCAGAGGCGATAGTTACGTTGTTCTTCTCGGCACGGGTCAGGGTAATCATCAGCTTGCCCTTCTTCATGGTCTTACCCAATACGAAGTTGTGGTCTTCCTTCTGGAGAAGTGCCAAACCTGCTATCTCCTTGTCGTTGCGAGGAGTGAAGTTGATTTCTGTCTCGGCAGAGAAGGTGCCGTGCTGCTGGCGTGCCCAGATGGCAGACATCGGTTCACGCTTGTAGATATTGCCTGGCAGCAGATTCAGGTTCAGCTTGCCGTTTTCTACCTTATAGCAATCTGTAAAGTCGCGGAGGAACATCCAGCGTGGGTTCAAATCCTTCAGACCAACACCGTTGTCGGCTGCATCGAAGTTATCCACATAGCTGAAGTTGCCCGAGAACTCATTCTTTGCGGCTGGCTTCAAACCTGCCTTTTCGCCTACTGTAGAAATAGGGGTGTTCTTGGCGAGAATCTCTGGCCATCCGTTTTTCCATGTTACCGGCAGGAGATAGGTGTCGCGACCTGTGTTGTACATATCTTCCTCGTAAGGGCGGCAAGCCAGGAATACTGCCCACCAGTTGCCCTTGCCATCTTCTACGATGTCGGCATGGCCGGCACTTGATACTGGGTCCTTGCGGTTTGGATCCAAGCCTGTGCGCTGGGTGAGGATAGGGTTGTTAGGGCATTCCTCCCATGGACCCATCGGATTCTTGGCACGCAGGATTACCTCGCTGTGCCATCCGCCCGTACCGCCTTCTGCACACATCAGATAATAGAACTTGCCCTTCTTGAAGAGGTGTGGACCCTCAATCCAGATAGGACGAGCCTCAACATGGGTTCCGCCACGCAGAATCTCCTTGAAGTCGCCCTTGATGCTGTCGCCCTTCACGTCGAATTCGAAGCAGCGGATGGCACGCTGGCCCTCATAGTCGGCACCGCCTACCACCGGACCGTTGTGCACGATGTATCCCTTTCCGTTGTCATCGAAGAAGAAGCTAGGGTCGATGCCGTCAATCTTCTTCAGATAGATAGGCTCGCTCCAGCCCTTGGATGGGTCCTTGGACTTCACGAAGAAGTTGCCGGCTCCCACGTTGGTGGTGATCATATAGAAGGTCTTGTTCTTCTTGTTATAGCTGATGGCTGGTGCGAAGATACCGCCTGATACATGCTGTCCCTTCAGAGGCACCTGCGATTGGCGGGTGAGCACATGACCGGCAGGCTGCCAGTTGACCAGGTCTTTACTGGTTGAGAGAGGCACACCAGGGAAGAAGGTAAACGAAGAGTTTACCAGATAGTAGGTGTCGCCTACGCGACAGAGTGATGGGTCTGGATAGAAACCAGCCAGCACCGGGTTGTAATACTGGTGAGTCTTGTCGATTTCAACATTGAAGCGAGCGTCATTTCCCGCATACTTGAAATAGTCAAACTCAGCTGTCTGCGCCTGTGCAGCGGCAGCAAGCGTCAGGGAAAGCGATAAGATTGCAATTTTCTTCATTTTATTATTGGGTTTAAATTTACAGAATGAGTATCTGAACTCATGGCTGAAACATGTATTCAGAAAACTGCTGCAAAGTTACCGCTTTCCTTTTAAATATACCCCCACAGAATGTTACCAACACTTTGCGAGGCGTATCATAAACTTCTCTATTTGTAACAAATACTTTATTTCAGGAAACATCTTGCCTTTTCGGTTGTGAAAAGGCTAGATTTTCCGGTGTGCCTGCATATAATCGCGAGGCGAAGAGCCATAAAAGTTCTTGAACATGGTGCTGAAGCTGGCTGGGTTGGAGAAACCGCAGGTAAACATGATGTCTGATATCGTCTTGTTAGAGTGGCTCAGCAACTTTTCGGCATATTGCAGACGGGTATTGCGGATGAAGGCATGTGGTGTCTGGTTGGTCAGTTCCTTCATTCGGCGGTGCAGATGCACACGGCTCAGTCCTACTTCGCGTGCAATCATATCCACACTCAGGTCCTCATTATCCATGTTATCATTGATTACCTTCATCACCTGTTCCATCAGCTGGTCTTTTGGCGACAGGTCTTTTTCTATCGCGAGCTGCCTGTCGCTCTGGCTCTCGTTGCCCATAAACTTGTTTTTCAAAGTACGGCGCACGTTGAGCAGGTTGATGATGGTGCGGCGCAGAATGTCCATATTGAACGGCTTCACCACATAGGCATCGGCACCCGACTGCAAACCGGTCAGCTGGTCTTCCTCTCTGCTCATCGCTGTAAGCAGAATCACCGGAATGTGGTTGGTGTTCACATTGTTCTTAATCTTGGTGCAGAGCGTATTGCCGTCCATCTCAGGCATCATGATGTCTGAGATAACGAGGTCTGGCTTCTGCTTGATAATCTCCGGCAGTGCCTCCTTTCCGTTGCAGAAGGTAAGGATATTGTAGGTTTCCTGAAGTTGGGTTTTCAGGAAATCACGTATAGCCTCATCGTCTTCTACCACAGCGATGGTGCTCTTTACCTTGCTCATGAAATCTTCTTCGGTTCCATTGGCTGCATTCTCTTCGTTTTTTTCCTCTATGTTTTCTTCCAGTTCCTTAATTTCTTCAGCTGCCTGTGGCTCCGGTGCATCTGTCATTTCTTCCGGTTTCAGATGCTCGTTGCCCAGAGGCAGCGTGATGAGGAACTGGCTACCTTCCGTCCAGTCGGCTTCATCAAGTGTCTTGTTGTTGGCGGCTGTAATGGTTCCGTAGTGCAGTTCCACGAGCGAGCGGGTCAGGTCGAGACCGATTCCCGTACCTACATTCCGGTCAGTAGAAGTGGTGGTACTCTGATAGAAGCGCTGGAAAATCGTTTCGAGCTTTTCCTCTTGAATACCCTTTCCGCTGTCCTTGATGGCGATGCGGACATGATGAGGCGAGTGGGAGAGGGTGATACGGATTCTGCCGCCTGTCGGTGTAAACTTGAAGGCGTTTGACAGGACATTCATCAATACCTTGTCAAAGTTGTCGCGGTCTATCCATACCGGGAGAGCCTCGTCTTCGTGCTCAAAGGTGAATTGGATGCTCTTGGCTATCGCCTGCTGGCAGAAGAGTTTGTATTCATCGCCAATAAAGGTAACTATGTCGGTTTCGCTCATGTGCATCACCATCTGTCCCTTGTCAATCTTTCTCAGGTCCATCATCTGGTTAATCAGGTGCAGGATTCGTTCCGAGTTCTTACGCATCATATCGTAGATGCCCTGTCGGTGAGCGTCTTTATCTTCCTTGATCAGCGTGAACAGCGGGGTGAGGATAAGGGTCAATGGGGTACGGATTTCGTGGCTGATGTTCATAAAGAACTTCAGTTTTGCTTCGCCCATCTCTTCGGCATGGATATGCTGCTGCAATATGAGCTGGTCTTCCATCTTGCGTTTGCGGTGCTTGATATAGAGCAGACAGAGCCCCAGGAAGACAAGCAGATAGCTGAGTTTAGCCCAGATACTGGCGTACCAGGCTGGGTGAACGATGATGGAGAACTCCTTGACAGGGGTTTCGTATCCGTTGCAGATGGCCTTGACACGGAACTTATAGGTACCTGCTGGCATGTGTGAGAATGACAGCTCGTTCATGCCAGACTGTATGGTTCGCCAATCCTCACCATTGATGCTGTAGGCATAACTGATCTGCTCTACATTATTATATGTAAGAGTAGACAGTTGGATGGTGAAGGTGTTGTCTTCATGTGACAAGGAGAACTTGTCGCTGTTGTATACCCCTTTATCTGTGATGGTATAGATGCCCGATTCCATATCCTGGTATACAGGTTTGTTACCCACAAGAAGTCCTGAGATGGTAACTTTCGCCTGCCAAGGATGCTGTTTCACCTTGTCCGTATCAAACCAGTTGATACCACCGGTTCCGCCCATCACCAGCATTTTTCCTCCCCAGAGTGTGCAGACTGCAGCATCGCTGAACTCATTGCTCTGCAATCCATTGTCTGAGTAGTACTTGTTGATTGTTCCTTTTTCTGTATCTACCTGGTTTAAGCCACAGGAGGTTCCTATCCAGATTCTGCCCTTATAATCTTCTATGATGCTGGCTGCGCTGTTGTCTGAAAGTCCAGTTTCCGTGTTGTAAATCTTCGGATGTGCAAATCCCTTCTTCGGATCATAGCAGATTGCTCCGTCTTCCGTGCCAAACCAAACGCGGTTCTTGCTGTCTGCGTAGACGCAATGAGAGAAACAGCCCTTGTTCAGACAGTTGACGCCCCCGAAAGTGGAAGTCCAGCTATTCTTCTGCTGGTCATAGCAAGCCAGACCTACAGAAGTGGCAACGAAAACCCGCTTACCATCTTTTGAGATGCTGAGTTTCACGAGGTAATCGTTAGGAATACTGTTCTTCTTCAGGTTGTTATCTGCACCATATTGCGATTTCCACTGCTTGATGCTTCCATCTGGTGAAAGACGGAAAAGTCCTTCGCCCATGGTGGCAAACCAGACATTGCCCTGTGGGTCTTCCTGGATATCGAAGATGCCCGCCTGGTTGCCAATGCCAAGGCTGAATGGATGGAAAGACCCCCCCCGCATCTATAAATCCAATGCCGTCAGTATAGGTTCCTACCCATGTTCTGCCCTTCTGGTCTTTGCAGAGTGCCAGTACCGTGGTGTTGCTTAATAAATGGCTGTTGATACTACCGGTTTTTAGGTCAAAGAGGTAAAGACCATCCTTGTCGGTGCCCACCCAGACCTGGTTGCCCTGATTGGCACACAGACTTGTGATGCTGTTTTCGCCTATCACGTTGCGGTTGCCCAAACGGTAGCCCATATAGTTGAAATCGCATTGGGCCTGCGACTGCATGAATACGCCCTTCTGGAGCATACTCACCCAGATGTTTCCCGTAAAATCTTCTATAATGCTGGTAATCTTGCTCTTGGCAAGATTTACTTCACGGCTGAACAGAGGATTATTTTGCAAGAATCCTGTTACAGGATTATACACGAAGATACCCATACCATCGCAACCGATAAACAAGCGCTGGTCGCGGCTGATATAGATGCTTTCAATAGGCAGATTGCCTATGCCGGCTATCTTGGTGAAGACGGTTGAACCTGCCTTGAGAAGGTAAACGCCATCATTCTTGGTGGCAAGATAGATGTTGCCTTTGGCATCTTGTTTGATGTCTTGTGCTTCCAGCGTTTCTGTTCCAGGAATCTGTTTGGTCAGTTTCCTTTTCTTGTCGGCACGGTATAGCTTGCCGCTCTCCAGGATAATCCAAAGTCTTTCCTGTTTGTCTTCCAGAATCTTATGTATGAATTTCAGGTTCTCCACTTCGCCCTTCATGGCATAGCATACTTCTGCATCTTCTTTTTTGAGCATAATTCCATATCCCGATGTAACTACGGCAATATCGTTGTTTTTCAGACGGTAAACCTGGGTTACATAGGTACTGACAGGCTGGTTCTTAGAGTCCAATAATGGAATATTGGCATAACTCTTTCCAGTATATAAAAGGAGAGAGTTGTTTGTACCCAACAGAATATGCCCCTGGGCATCTTGGGTGATACAGTTGATGTAATTACTGCTCAGTCCTCTGTTGTCTTCCTTGGTTTTTCTGATGACCGTAAAGTTATAGCCATCATAAACGTTCAGACCATTACGGGTGGCAATCCAAATGAAACCATTTGAATCCTGGAACACCTGAGTGGCAAGGTTGCTCGAAAGCTGGTTGTCTGAATTAAAGAGTTTTCCTCTCTGCGCCATCATGTTCTGCGCAGTGAGACAGAAGATAAACATCAGTAAAAGACCGATGTATCTCACTATTCTGAGGTTTGATTTCATGGAAATCATCATGATTTTTGGTTTCATTGTCTTTTGTTTTTTTTATATTCGTTTGCAAAAATACAAAATAAATGGGAAAATAATGCATGGAAGAGTATGTTTTTTACGAGAATGTATGAAAAAAGATGTTAAAATGTTACGTAGGGTAAAGTTAATGTTACGTGTGATACGGCAGCAAAAGTATTGGTTACTTATCATAAAGTATATATGGAAGATTAGGAGTATCTTTGCATCGATTTTAATTAGGTTGTTTTTTAATGGTTTTGACTATGTAGGTTAGTTAGGTTTATAAATAGGTTTATGAAATTAGGTTTAAGATTTTCAAAGGATTTAGATATTATGGTTTTTATATAGAATCATGATTAATTGGTTTTCGGGAATGGTGCGTAGTGATTACGCGCCATTCTATTTTAAAAGACCAGCATCCTTTTCTGTAAACTAGAACCTGGCAATCCTTCATAATATAATAAGGTGACTGACAATATATGATAAATCTAAAAATAATTATAACAATGAACAGAAAGAGATTATTGATTTCGCTCGCTATGGCTATGCTGTCAATGGTGGGACTGGCTGCCGATAATCTGCCGGCACTGCGGGTGCAGGGTAAGAATCTGGTAGATGCCAAAGGTAAAACTGTGGTTCTTCATGGTGTGATGGATACACCGAACCGTTACTTCAATGGGTGGAGATGGCAACAATGGAAGGCTGACTATTCGGAAGCTGACATCAAGCCTTGCCTGGAATATTTCTCCAAGCAGTTTTCGGCTATTACCGACAAGGAGCAGGGAGCTTATTGCACGGTGTTCCGATTGCACATGGATCCATGCTGGACCAATGATCCGACAAAGAAGTCAGAGGGCGAGGCAGATATCTCGGTATTCAACATGGCACGCTATCGTCTCTTTCTCCAGAAGCTCTATATCCCATTAATCAAGGATGCCATCGCTCATGGGCTTTACGTCATCGTGCGTCCACCGGGAGTATGTCCTCAAGACATCAGTGTAGGCGATAAGTACAACCGCTACCTGAAATCGATATGGAAGACCTTCGCTGCCGATGAGTATATCCAGCAGAACTCTGGATTGATCTCCATCGAACTTGCCAATGAGCCGGTGAGGGTTCATCTGAGTGATGGCTCTAATTCGGATAAGGCACTGCACGATTACTTCCAGCCAGTGGTTGACGAAATCAGAAACCAAGGCTTCAAGGGCATCATCTGGGTTCCGGGTGCAGGCTATCAGAGCCAGTATCAGAGCTATGCCAAGTATCCTATTACCGATAGCGAGGACAACTTCTCTTATGCAGTACATGTTTATTCCGGATGGTATAATGCCAGCGACCAGAATTGTAATCACAATGCTTTCATCAAGCAATTCCAGGCTCAGGTGCCTGTGGTTACCAGTAAACCTATCATGGTAACGGAGATAGACTGGAGTCCGGAAGACCCCGATAAGAAGAGCGAAGGTCACTACAATGAGTGGGGACAGTGGACACAACCTAACCTGGGAAGCTGGGCAACAGCATCAACCTCGAAATGGGGATTGGCATGGAAGGCAGTTCACGACCACTTTGGCAATATCGGTATGACCCTTACCCATCCACAGGAATATTACGATATTGATGAGTACTTGAAGAGCGGTATTGTGCAGCCAGGTTTCCAGAATGCCAAGAAGCACGGACTGTTCGAAGAGTGTTGCGGCTATGCCTGTATGAACTGGTATAAAGAGTGGTATTTGAAACAAAATACAACAGGAATTAAACAATTAGAAACCCAGGCAGACGTGGTTTCCACCTTATATTATAATATAGAAGGAAAAGAAGTTGAAAAGCCAACTGCAGGTGTTTATATAATAAAACAACTGTTAAGTAATGGAAAAATACGTTCTCGCAAGGTTTTTCTAAAATGATAAACTTTCTGTTACACCACGCAAAGTATGTTTCGAAAGAAATCCATACCTTTGCCGCCGTGAATAAACAGTTTTAGCGCACGCCTAAATTTTTAAAGCATAAATCAAAAATGAATAGAACATGATTGAACAAGTGTTAACAATGAAACGGACAGCAGCCTTATGCTTGATGGGGGCTTTCTGCAGCTTGAATGTTCAAGCCCAGAAAATCCATGTCAAGGGTAATCTTGTTGACGGTACAGGTGAACCTCTGATTGGTGCCACTGTAAAAGTAAAAGGTAATGCCAGCGTCGGTGCGGTCACCGACTTTGACGGTAACTTCAGCATCGATGTGCCTTCTGAAAACTCTTCTCTCGTATTTACCTACGTAGGTATGAAGACCAAGGAAGTGAAAATCGGTAAGAAGAGAGAGTTCAAACTTACCCTCGAAGACGACAACGCCATCGGCGAAGTGGTAGTGGTTGGTTATGGTCAGCAGAAGAAGGCTTCTGTCGTGGGTGCCATCACCCAGACAACCGGTAAGGTGCTGGAGCGAGCAGGTGGTGTTTCTGACATCGGTTCTGCCCTGACAGGTAATCTGCCTGGTGTGATTACATCATCTTCATCAGGTATGCCTGGTGATGAGGATCCTAAGATTGTGATTCGTGGTGTGAGCTCCTGGAACTCTTCCGATCCTCTCGTTCTTGTAGATGGTATCGAGCGCCCTATGTCGAGTGTAGATATCCATTCCGTACAGTCTATCTCTGTATTGAAGGATGCTTCTGCCACCGCCGTATATGGTGTGAAGGGTGCGAATGGTGTTATCTTGATTACTACCAAGCGTGGTACAGAAGGCAAGGCAAAGATTTCTGCCAGTGCAAGTTCTGCTATCAAGCTGGTATCTAAGTTGCCTGAGACCTATGGTTCTGCCGATGCGCTCTATTATGTGAACCAGGCTATCAAGCATGAGTTGGGACTTTCTCCTTCAAGCTGGGGCGACATCCGTTCTACCGAATTCATCGACAAGTATAATGCTCCAGCCGGCAGTATCGATCCGGAGACCGGATTGCTGATGAGCGAGCGTTATCCGGATGTAGATTGGCAGAAGGAACTCTTCAAGGACTACGCCATGTCTTACAATGCCAATGTGAACATCGCAGGTGGTACCAAGGCTGTGAAATACTATTCAGCCATCGACTATCAGCATGAGGGTGACCTCTTCCGTGAGTGGGAGAACAATCGTGGTTATACCAGCGGTTACGGATTCAACCGTATCAACGTTCGTTCCAACCTCGACTTCCAGCTCACCAAGACTACCACGCTGAAGGCAAACCTTTCGGGTAGCCATGGTATCCGCAAGTCACCTTACGGACTGGACAAGGGCTCATGGGCTGAGACCCAGCTCTGGCAGGCAGCTTACTCAGCACCACATGATACCTTCCTGCCACAGTATAGTGATGGTGCGTGGGGCTATTTCCCTAAAGATACTCAAGGTTCTCCAAACTCTGTAACCAATCTTGCACTTTCCGGTGAGCAGTCAACCACCACCACCCGTATCAACACCGACTTTACGCTCGAACAGGATCTTTCCTTTATTACAAAGGGATTGAAGGCATCTGCCCTCGTATCTTGGGACAACGTGTTTGTGGAGGCAAGCCGAGGTATCGACGACCGCAACCATGCTGCCCAGTATAAGTATATCGACCCTGTAACGGGTGTGGTAACCTATAAGGAGAAGCCTGCGGGAAACAACAACTTCGATTTTGTGGAGACCATTGCTTGGAAGACTGATCCGGGTGCACTCAACAACAATCTTACCCAGCGTAACCTCTTCTATCAGGCACAGCTCTATTGGGGACGCAAGTTTGGTCAGCATGATGTTACAGCCATGGGCGTGTTCAACCGCTCTGAGCGTGCTACAGGTTCTCAGTTTACCAACTATCGTGAGGATTGGGCGTTCCGTACCACCTATAATTATGCCGACCGCTACATGCTCGAGTATAATGGTGCCTACAACGGTTCTGAGAAGTTCTCCAAGGACAACCGTTTCGCCTTCTTCAATTCAGGTGCTATCGGTTGGAACGTAGCCAACGAGAAATGGTTCAAGCCAGTGGCTGAGACAAAGGTATTCGGCAGAAACCTGGTTGACATCCTCAAGCTTCGCTACTCTTATGGTGAGATTGGTGAGGATAATGTATGGGAGCGCTGGCTCTACCAGACCACTTGGGCTTACGGTGGCAAGACACACCTTGACTCAACCAACCCAGGCAACGAATCCATTTATACCTGGTATAAGGAAACGAAGGTAGGTAACCCTGATATCCACTGGGAGAAGGCAATCAAGAAGAACTTCGGTATCGACTATGCTTTCCTCGGAGGTCTCGTAGCCGGTTCGCTTGAATTCTTCAATGAGAAGCGTTCCGACATCATGATTGCCGGCGGCAGCCGTTCGGTTCCTTTCTATTTCGGTGCCTCTGCTCCTTATATGAACAAGGGTAGGACCAAGACCACAGGTTATGAGCTTGAAGTTCGACTGAAGTATGACTTTGCCAACGGTATCCATGCCTATGCCAACATGAACATGACTCATGCCAAGAATGTGGTTACCGAGCATGATGACCCAGAGTTGCTTCCTTCATATCAGAAGAACGTGGGATACTCTATCGGACAGGCAAAGAGCTATCTTGACAATGGTACTGCACAGTCTTGGGATGATGTCATCGCCATGACTCCTCATAATACCAACGACAACCAGAAGTTGCCAGGTCAGTATATCATCACCGACTTCAATGGTGATGGTGTGATTGATACCAATGATAGTGCGCCTTATGGCTACACTGGTACTCCTCAGAATACCTACAATGCCACTATCGGTATTGACTACAAGGGATTCAGCATCTATGCACAGTTCTATGGCGTAACCAATGTGAGCCGCTATGTAGCGTTCAACTCACTGCCTAAGCCATACCTTCACACGGTGTTCAAGGAGGGTGCTCACTGGTCAACATCAACTCCAGACGGTATTCCTTCACTCCGCATGAACTCTACTCCAAGTTACTATGAGGGTACTCGCTTCCTCTACGATGGCTCATTCTGCCGCTTGAAGAACCTGGAGGTGGCTTATACCTGGAACGGCGGATGGATCAAGAGTCTCGGTCTCTCGATGTTGAAGGTTTATGTAAATGGTAACAACCTCTTCCTCTGGACTGACATGCCTGACGACCGTGAGTCGAACTTCGCAGGTACAGGTCTTGCTTCTCAGGGTGCATACCCAACAATGAAGCGTATCAACTTCGGTTTCAAGTTAGAGTTGTAAACAGCGTTAATATAACACATTATTTATTATGACAAGAATAATTTCTAAATATAAGTCTGCCTGTCTGGCGTTGGCATTGGGATGCTCTCTCGCCATGACCACCAGCTGTACAGACTATCTTGACAAGTCACCTGAATCGGATGTATCTGCAGAGGCTGCTTTCAAGAATTTCAAGAATTTCCAGGGCTTTACAGAGGAACTTTATCTCTGTATTCCTGACTTCTCCAAGAGTTACTGGACCACGTCCTGGAACTGGGGTGAGGATGATATCCAGTCTGTGGGTATCAACTATCACATGAGCTACAAGGTTGACCAGGGTGACTTCTGGGGCTGGCAGCAGGAATATGACGGATGGGGCGCAAGCTTCATGGACCAGGGAGCCAATTTTGATCCTAATGACCGTTTCAAGCGTGGTCTCTGGAAGGCTGCATGGTATGGCATCCGTAAGGCAAATCTGGGTCTGGAGAATATGGACCTGATGACCGCTGCCACTCAGGATGAGAAAAATACCATCAAGGGTCAGTTGCTCTTCTTCCGTGGATGGCTTCATTTCCAGCTGATGCAGTATTTCGGCGGTCTGCCATATATTGATCATACTGTAGCTGCCGATAAGCCAATGACTCTTCCTCGCGAGACTTGTCAGGCATGTGCCGAGAAGGCTGCTAAAGACTTCCGTGAGGCTGCAGAGCTTCTGCCTATCGACTGGGATAAGTCTTCTGTAGGTCGCAATACTTTAGGTAAGAATGGCTTCCGCATCAACAAGATTACCGCACTTGCCTATGAAGGCAAATCACTCTTGTGGGCAGCTTCTCCACTGGTGAAGAACTGCGATGACAAGATGAATGTAAACGGCAATGCCAGCACCTACGATTACGATACCAACTATGCACAGCAGGCTGCCGAGACTCTTGGCGAACTCCTTACTCTTGTAGAGACGGGACAGACCCAGTACAAGCTCGTGGATTTTGCTGATTACTCAGATCTGTTCTATACCTGGAACAAGAACATGCTTCCTCCAGGCTCTACCGAGAATATTCTCCGTGATATTCCAACCGATGCATGGCAGAACTCTCACTACGGAGTGTTCACCGAGTTTGGCGGTCAGATTCTTACAGGTGGTAAGGCTTTCTCACAGCCTACAGCCAACTACGTAAACTATTACGGTATGGCGAATGGTCTTCCTCTCGATGACCCTGAGTCTGGTTTCGACCCAACCCATCCTTGGAAGAACCGTGACCCACGTTTCTATCACGACATCGTATATGATGGTGTAAAGGTGGTAGAGGGAGATATCAAGCCGGATGCCAACCGATATGCCAACCTCTATACAGGAGGTACTTATCGTGATGATATCAACGAGAGCCGCACAGGTTACCTGCTCTATAAGTTCATTCCTATGATTGCCAACAACTATGATTTGGGTAATACTTATAACAAGCTGTACATTGATGTGCCTTATCTGCGTCTTGCCGACTGTTATCTGATGTATGCCGAGGCTTGTGCAGCCGTTGGTGGAGCCACCGCTTCAGCCAAGTGCTCACTCACAGCTCTCGATGCCGTGAACAAGATTCGTGAGCGTGCCGGGGTTGCTGATGTAGCAGCCAAGTTTACCGGCGACAAGAACAAGTTCATGGATGAGGTTCGCCGCGAGCGTGCCGTAGAGCTTGCTTTCGAAGGTCACCGTTTCAACGACCTGCGCCGCTGGTTGCTTCTCGACAAGGCACCATACAACATCAAGACCTCTCAGGAGTTTGTACGTGCAGGCAAGTTTGATCCAAAGAATCCACAGGACACCGAGGTATCCGGTTTCAAGGAGAAGACCATTCTTACCCGCCACTTCACAAGCAAGCATTGGTGGATGCCTTTGAAGAAGAAAGACACCAGTATCTATCCTGAGTTGTTCCAGAATCCAGGTTGGTAATAGAGTGTGAATCAAGAAAACAATTAAAAGAATAAAGAAGAAAAAATTATGAGCAACATAATTTCAAGATATAAAGCGATTCTTCCGGTTTCCCTCTTCGCTCTGTCTGCACAAGGAGTGATGGCACAGGATGCCCCAGAAGCAGACACCATCAACGTGGCATTCCGCAAGGCGGATGCCCGTGATGTAATCACTCCTGTCAGCACTGTCAAGGTGAAGAATCTGCTGGAGAAGAACTACAATACCTATAGCCTCGACAATATGCAGGCTTTGGCTGCAGGTTATAACGGGTCGCTGTGGAACCAGGGTGATGCACTCGTGCTGATTGACGGTGTGCCACGTGATGCAAACAATGTTTTGCCAACGGAGATTGAAGACATTACCTTCCTCAAGGGTGCTTCAGCCGTTGTTCTCTATGGTAGCCGTGCTGCAAAGGGTGCCATCCTCATCACTACAAAGCGTGGTAAGATTGAACCGCTGAAAATTACGGCACGTGCCAACTATCAGATGAGTGTAGCGAAGTCTTTCCCTACCTATCTCGATGGTGCGCAGTATATGACGCTTTACAATCAGGCACTTGCCAACGATGGTCTTTCTGCCAAATATTCAGATGAAGACATCTATAACACGGCGGCTGGTACCAATCCTTACCGTTATCCAAACCAGCAGTTCTATAATTCTGATTATCTCAAGAAGACTAAGTCTCGCTACGATGTAACGGCTGAGTTCGAAGGTGGTGGTAAGTTTGCGCAGTTCTATACCAACGTGAGCTACTACCGCGAGGGCGATTTCCTCAATTTCGGTGAAGGAAAGAACAACTATACCGACCGCCTGAACGTACGTGGTAACATCGACCTCCAGCTCGCTGACTGGGCTTCTGGTTGGGTGAATGCCAACGCTACCTATTATAACCAGCATGGTTCAAACTCCAAGTTCTGGGATGCTGCTTCCAAATTGCGTCCTAACCGTGTGGCTCCATTCATCCCGCTGTCTTATCTTGACCCGATGGATGCCAATTCTCTGGCTCTCATCAATAACTCAAGAAATATCATCACCAATCCTGTGGGATTGCCAGCCGGACAGTATTTCCTGGGTGCTACACAGGAAGACCAGACCAATGCCTTCGCAGATATGTATGCTGCAGGCTACAATACCTGGACATCCCGTCAGATGCAGTTTGATACAGGTGTCAAGTTTGATCTGTCCTCTGTACTCAAGGGCTTGAGCTTCAAGACCATGTTTGCGGTTGACTATTCTACGTCATACACTACATCCTTGAACGACAGCTATGCAACCTTCGGTGCCAACTGGACTCAGTTTGACGGCAAGCAGATTATCGGTTCCGTCACACAGTATGGTGAGGATAAGCATACAGGTACGCTGAACTCCAGCAACTCAAAAGAGCGCCAGACGCTTGCCTGGACCGGACAGTTTGACTACGTTAACTCCTTCGGCAATCACAATGTGAATGCCACCTTGCTCGCCAATGGTTATCAGCAGACCATCAGCGGTGAGTATCACAAGGTAAGCAATGCCAACCTGGGACTTCTCGTGTCATACAACTATGCACATAAGTACTATGCCGACCTGGCTGCCAATGCAGTACACTCAGCCAAGCTTCCTGAGGGCAACCGCAATGCCATCTCTCCATCGGCAACTCTCGGTTGGAGACTCTCTGAAGAGAATTTCCTAAAGGATGTAAACTGGCTTGATGACCTCCGTCTTACTGCAGGTTATACCGTCTTGAACCAGGATCTTGATATCAAAGAGTACTTCATGTATGAGAATATCTTTACGGCTACCGGTACATGGTGGGGATGGTCTGATGCCAACAAAAGCATCCAGACTTCAGACTCTCAGCGTGGTGGTAACGACAAACTGGGCTTCATCAAGCGTAAGGAGTTTAACGTAGGTTTGAATGGTGCGTTGTTGAACAATAGACTTACATTCGCCGTTAACTACTACAACACGGTGACAGACGGTTTGCTTGCTCAGCCTGATTACATCTATCCAAGCTACATGCATACCTACTGGCCTGTATCTACATTCGTACCATACATCAACTACGGCAAGAACCGCCGCACAGGTGTTGACTTCTCTCTCGGTTACAAAGACAAGGTGGGAGACTTCGAATATGGCATCCAGGCATTCGGACAGACCAACAGTTCAAAGAACCTGAAGGTTGCAGAGAATGTAGAGCATGAGTACATGCGTACAGAAGGCAAGCTCATCGATGCCCTTTGGGGCTATGAGTGCTTAGGCTACTACAACAGTCAGGAAGAAATTGACAATGCTGAGGCTAAGAGTTCTTTCGGTACTGTGAAGCCTGGTGACTTGAAATACAAGGACCAGAATGGTGATGGAATTATCGACTCTAAGGACCGTGTGGTTATCGGTCGCTGGAGCGCCAAGTTTACCGGTGGTATGAATCTTACCTTGAAGTACAAGAACTTCACCCTCTTCGCCATGTTGACAGGTCAGTTTGGTGGAAATGCTATCAAGAACGATACCTACAACTGGGTTTACGGTGAGCGCAAGTACAGCGATGTGGTACTCGGTGCCTGGACAGAAGATAAGTACAAGAACGGTGAGGCTATCACCTATCCTCGTCTGACAACACAGAGTGGTGACAACAACTTCAATACTTCCGACTACTGGATGTATTCTACAGACCGCATCGACTTGAGCCGCGTGCAGCTTACCTACGATTTCAACAAGTCTCTCTTTGGAGACAAGGCTTTGGTGAAGGGCTTGCAGGTATATGTTAATGGCAGCAGCCTCCTGACGATAGCCGGTGAGCGCAAGCAGATGGAACGCAATGTAGGTTCTGCTCCTCAAACTCGCAGTTTCACCATCGGTGCAAAGGTCGAGTTCTAATATAGATAATTAAGATAATGAAAATGACAAAAGTTATGAACAACTTACTATCAAAATACAAAGTTGGAGCAGTGGTACTCGGACTGGCTCTTTCGATGGGACTGACAAGCTGTGACGACATGTTTAAGCCTGCCATCGAAAACCATCTGGGTTTCGAGTATATGTACGAACATCCAGACTATGCTGATGGTGTACTTGGCAACGCTTATACCCGTCTGCCAAACGGCTCTTACTCATTCAACGATGTCGCTACAGACGATGCTGTGAGCAACGACGCTGCCGACAGCTACCGCAAGATGACAGGTGTAGATAGCTGGACTTCAAGCAACAATCCAGTTGAAACCTGGCGCAACTGCCGTTCTGCCATCCAGTATATCAACCTTTTCCTCGCCAATGTGGATAAGGTAAACTGGAACAGCGATGAGGCTGTGCGTGCTATGTATGAACAGCGTTACATCGGTGAGGCAAAGGGTTTGAGAGCACTCTTCATGTACTATCTGCTCCGTGCCCATGGCGGTTTGGATGCCAATGGAACTCTCCTGGGTGTGCCTAACGATCTTGAGCCAACCAATGTAAACTCAGATTTCAAATCCCTGGAGGTGCGTGCTTCTTATGCCGACTGCATGAAACAGCTTATTGCGGATGCAGAAGAGGCTGTACGTGTGCTCCCTGTTGACTACAAGGATACCGATAACGAGACAATGACTGTCAGCTGCCTCGGCAAATCATATACGGTTACAAAGGCTACTTACAACCGTGTGCTCGGAACCAACTTTGCCGGACGCTTCAGCGGTCGTATTGCCCGTGCCGTTCTTGCCCAAGCTACCTTGATGGCTGCATCACCAGCCTTTGCCAGCGGCAGTGGCGTAACCTACGAGCAGGCAGCTAAGTATGCCAAGGAAGTGCTCGACCTCAATGGCGGCATTTCAGGCATCGATATAAATGGTTTGGAGTGGTATGCAGATGACAACATGAAGGATCTTAAAGCGGCTGAATGTCCTAAGGAAGTACTCTGGCGTACAGAGAAGAGCGAAAACAATGATTTGGAGACCAAGTACTATCCACCATCAATCTATGGTCAGGGTCGTATCAATCCAACCCAGAATCTTGTAGATGCATTCCCTGCAGCCAACGGTTATCCTATTACTGATGCCAACAGCGAATATGATCCGGCTAACCCATACGCCAACCGTGACCCTCGTCTGGCTAAATATATCATCTATAACGGACAGAAGGCTGGTTCAGGAAATGCCGTCATCAATACACAGGCAGACAATGCAACTAATCTTGATGGTCTTAACAAGGACGTTTCCAAGTCAACCCGTACAGGTTACTATATGAAGAAACTCCTCCGTCAGGACATCAATCTGGATCCTACCGTGAAAGGCAAGGCTTTACATTATACAGCCCGCATCCGTTATACAGAACTTTATCTGGATTATGCAGAGGCAGCCAATGAGGCTTATGGTCCTAAGGGTGGTACAGGTTACTCTGCCTACGATGTAATCAAGGCAATCCGTGAGCGTGCCGGTCTGGGTGAGTTTGGTGAAGATCCATACCTGGAAGAGTGTGCACAGAGCAAGGAAAAGATGCGTGAGCTGATCAGAAACGAGCGCCGCATCGAGCTTTGCTTCGAGGGCTTCCGCTTCTGGGACTTGCGCCGCTGGAAGGCTAACCTTACAGAGGAGGCAAAGGGTATGAGCATCACCAACGAAGAGGCTGGCAAGAAATATACTCCAATCTCAGTGGAAACACGTAACTTCAAGGAGAATGCCTACTATGGTCCAGTGCCATACGACCAGATTCTTAATTTCTCATCACTCGTTCAGAACGCAGGATGGTAAAAAGAACAACATTTGGTAATAAAAAGAAAAAAAGAAGATTATGAATAAAACATTCAGAAAAATAGGAACTGCAATCATGGGACTTGCCTTGGTAGCTGGTCTTTCTACCTCTTGTTCAAACGGAGATTGGGAAGATAATCTTCAGGGAGGAACAGCCAATGGTGGCAACAACGGTAAGATAACTGTATCTTTCGCTATGCAGGCACCTATCCGCGTTATCACCCTAGGTAATGACGATGATGCGGTAAACACCGATGACAATGCTCATCAGTTCAAGCTGCAGGCAACTTGGGGTGGTGGCTACAAGAATACCAAGGACTGTAAGATCAGTTATCAGATAGATCCATCTCTTCTGCCAGAAGGCAGTGGTATGGAGGTGCTCCCTGAATCCTACTATACTCTGGAGGATCCTAACACCCTGACTATCCCTAAGGGAAGGATTATTGGTGGTACAACAGTGCATCTTACTGATGCCTTCTTCAACGATCCGAAGGCTGCTACTACTCACTATGTGCTGCCTGTAAGACTCGTTTCTTCCCTCACTGGTGATTCTATCCTTGAAAAGAAGAACTACCAGATGATCTGTGTGAAGTACAAGAATCAGTACTCAGGTATGTATTGCAAGACAGGAACTACCAATATCCAGGATTTGAAGACCATTACCCACAAGAATGAGGATGCGCTTGATGTGGCTTCATCTGTAGATTTCAACACATCTTCCATCACTTTCTCTTATCCTGTAAAGGAGTGGAAGTATGATGACAAAGAGCATATCTGGAGTCAGATTGATGCATCGAAGGAGTTGACCATTACTCTGGCATTCAATGGAGAAAACTGTCAGGTTCTTCAGGACGGCAAGGTTATCGGTAACGGTACCTTCGCTCCTCGTGGCATTCAGGACTTCAGCGACAAGAACCGCATGGCTGATTGTCTGAAGATCAAGTTTAATGCTACTGTAGTGACCAATGCCGGTGATGTAGAGCACGAGAAAACATGGACTATTTCTGCCGACTATGTGATGTCTATGATGAGTCGTGGCAACAAGCTTGAGTCATGGAAGTAATTTCGTAACAAACTAATGAAAATGAATTTAGTAGTATGAAAGTAAATAAATATATTATATCTGCACTGGTCTGCCCATTTGTCTTGGGCAGCTGTGCAGACTGGGATGACTGGAAATATGATGTCGAGAAGCCTCAGACCATCGCTCAGTATGAGTATCTCAACGACTATGCTCCCCTGAAGGAGAATCTGGATCGTAGTGCTCATCCTGGCTTTAAGGTGAGTGGTGCACTCGGCGTGGACGAGTTCAACCAGCAAGGTCCGCTCTTCCGTCTTGCAGCCCATAACTTTGATGAGATTGTTGCAGGCAATGCCATGAAGATGGCTTCTTGTGTCAACGACCAGGGTGTGATGGATTTCAGTAAGGTATCTTCTTTTGTTACCGCAGCAGAGGATGCTGGTGTTTCTATCTATGGTCATACGCTTGCCTGGCATGCTCAGCAGCCTAAGAAATGGCTGACCGGGCTGCTTGTAGATAAGGAGTTACCTCCTTCATCTAATATCACACGTTGCTTGGTCATTAAGAATGAAAAAGCTGGTGGTCATTGGGATGCTCAATTATATTTCCCGGCTCAGTTATCTCAAGGGAAAAAGTATGTCTTCACAATGAATGCAAAAGCTTCTGCTCCTTTTGACTTAATTCTATGGGGAGCTCCAGGTGATGCAGGTTTAGGCTCGATTTCAGTAGGTACTCAATGGAAGAGAAAGGGCTGTCAAGGCGGAGATAGCAAGACAGGGCTTGTCATGCAGGATTGAGGTAGATGGCGGCGTTTCTCCTTCCAATGCAAACGCATTGGCTCAGGCCGGAGCGGAGATTCTTGTTGCCGGCAGTGCTGTCTTCAAGGCGGAAAATCCGGCAGACGTGATTTCTAAGATGAAATCAGATGATATAGCTTAACTCTTTGAAAGCGAATCTTCTGACAGATTTATCAGGCATTTCCATGAGAAGGAGACCTTCTTCGGAGATGCCTTTTATCGTACCTTTGAAGTCCTCATCATTGATGCAGTCGTGATAACTCTCTTCCTTTCCGTATCTGTATAGTTTATCCAGGTATCTGTTTTTCAATGAACTGGACATCTCTGCGTTTTCTAGCATGCTGAGGTTTTTCTGAAATATTTCCATGAATTCTTCCAATGCCGTTTCCGGTTCATTACGGGTCCCGGTAATGAGGTAAAGTGATGTCGGGTTCATCAGGTCCGGAGAGAAGGATGTCTGGTTGAGATTGAGCCCTATGCCAATGATGCTGCTGGATACCTCAGTTCCTGAAAGGCTGTTTTCAATCAGCATTCCGCAGACTTTCTTGTTGCGGACATATATGTCATTGGGCCATTTGATGCTGGCCTGAACATTTTTGGAAGAGAGAAAGTCAATGACGGAAAGTGATGATACTATACTCAGACAGAACTGTCCGATTGCATTGACATTGGGATTCCCGCCCTTCCCGGGGTAGAGCAGGATTGAAAATGTCAGATTCTCGCCTGCAGCGCTTGTCCATTTGTTGCCTCTCTGCCCGCGGCCGGCGGTCTGGAATCTTGCAGCATAGACTGACATATTGTCTATGTTTCCATTTTCGGCAGATTCCGCTCTCCTGCGGGCCTCGGAATTGGTAGAATCGATGGTATCGAACCATGTTATGGGCGTTAGCGCTTTCATTGGACTGATTTTTGTTTTATATTTGCATTACAAATTTAAACAAATCTTATAAATGGGAAAAAATGTTCTTAAGGTCATAAC
>OQVN01000032.1_pt1 | contig 49184 bp, 48 predicted proteins | sample 1691621 | NCBI WGS metagenome assembly OQVN01 (sample SAMN03418278, study PRJEB22391) | human gut metagenome | biome: human-gut; feature: organic feature; material: feces | host: Homo sapiens | place: Tanzania | collected 2013-01 | reverse complement strand
CGCTTGCCATCTGCTCGCCTGTTGTAAGGTCGGTAAAATCCACGCTGATTACATAGCCGCTGCCTGTTTTTCTGAGTTTTGTAAAAAGCGCGAACTTTGCGGTTGTGATTTTTCCAAGCTCGATTGCAGTGCTTTCATCGCGGGCATCGCTTTCGCTTTCCGCCTGGATTTTTTTTAGTGCCGCCTCGGACTTTGAGTCCACAACGGTTTTCATTCCAAGAAATTCCTGCAAGTTGCTTTTCAGTTTGTCCTGAATCTGCCCCGGAAGCCACGCCGCCTCTGCACCGGCAAGGTTTATTACTTCCTGATTTACAACCTGAACAGGAAGTTTTGTGAGGTTTGCAAGCCGTTCAGCTTCCAACCGGGCTTTTTCTGCCTCTTCCGCCTTTCTGCGTTCTTCTTCCAGCCGGCTGTTATATTGCTCACCCGATTCAATGCCTGCAATATCTGTGATTGCATAAGTTTTTGATGGCAAATCTTTTACTGAAAAAGTCGTTGCAAAATTTGTTTTTTTTGTGTATGCAATGCGTTCTGCAATACTTGTCATATCCATACCGGAAACAACTTTTATCTTGTTCTTTGCAAAAAGAGGCAAGATAATGTTTCCGTCATCAGCAACAGCCATAGAAGTCAAATCAATCTCGCTCACAAAAACAGCGTTGGCGTCCTTGTTCTTTTCAAGAGCTTTTCCAAGTTTTGCCTCTGCAACATTTGTCTGCGCAAAAATGGAAAAGGAAAGGAATGTGGCGATAAGTAAAATTATGTGTTTTTTCATTTAGTATTTCCCTACATCAAAAAATCAGCCAGATTTGCAGCTTCTTCTGTAGCTGCTTTTGTCTGAGCTTCCTGTGCGTCCATTTCTTTTGCTTTTAGGGCAGCTTTTGCTGTTTCGGCGTTGCTTGCGGCAGCATCGGCATTTGCCTTTGCTCGTTCTACTTCAAGACGTGCCATCTGTGCCTTGTAAAGAGCTTCTTCCTCGGCTTGCTTTGCAGCGTCCTTTTTGTCTGCGTCTGCTTTCATCTCGCTAAAGAGAGCACCAACTTTCTTTTGAGTTTCTGTTGTAAGGTCTGCGCCGCCCATAACGTCCATCAGATATTTTTTGCAGAGGTTGTCCCAAGTGCCTTTATCCATTGAATAAACTGTGTAGTAAATATACTGCTCGCTCTGCTCCTTTGTTCCGGCTTTTGTTGTGCGAACTTTCTGGAAAAATCCTGTCTCCTCACGCAAGCCTGTCATGTCCGCCTTTGTCTCGCTGGCTGCAACATAAACGGCTTCAAGCTGCCCCACGTCGTTCAACCCCTGACCTACACGTCCGATTACTTTCTGGCTAAGTTCCGCCGCCTGCGTATAGGCAAATCCTGCACGGCTCAATGCCTGAGCGGTCGCTTCTGTTTTTCCTGTTGCCATACTCACCTTTACAACGCGGTTTGCGTCCGTTCCCCACTGCTGCTTGAACGTGTCGGAATTTCCGCGTCGCATATTTTTTAGCCACTGAGGAGCCGCAACTTCTCCCAAAGTCCTGTCCGTCCAGTCAATAACCACAACTTTGTCAACATCATCGTCAACATTTACCTTTAAAGTCGGGTCAACAGATTTTGTGCTTGCACAACCTGACATTCCAAAAATAAGTGCAGCTACCGCACATACAACAAATACCTTTTTCATTTTTTCCTCCGAATGAAAATTTTATAATTTAAAGAAGCCACTCAAATCTTTTTTCACAGCTTCCTCAATTTCCTTTGCCATTTTTGGAAACGCCTTTTTCTGGGCATTTTCCAGCGTGTATGCAACAGATTTTTCCGCGGACTGAACTTCACACGAATAAACCGTTTTTTCTTCTTTGTTCTGGATTTTAAGTTCCAGTCCAGGTTTTACCGAAACAGGCTCGCTGCCTGAAACATTCAGTTTTATAAGAACTTCCGCAATGTAGTTTGCCTGCTCAATGTTTTTAGAAACGTTCAATCCGCAGTCTGCAAATGCGGAAGAAACGGCACTTTCTGCAAGGCGGTTATAGTCGTTTTGCGTCTGGATATATATAGAACAATTTTGCTTGCTTTCCTCAAAAATCACTGGAACTTTGGAGATTTTGTCGCGCTCGCCTTGATAAGCGGCTTCTTCGTTCGGATTTATGATTCTTCCGTACTCAAGTTTTTCCAGAAGTTCCGTTGCACTCTGCCACACTTTGCCGCACATCTTGGCTTTTTCAAAAGAATCCGTTTCCGCCTCAAGATTTTTATAAAGACCATTAAAACTGTTTTTTTTGATTTCAATCTGAGGCTTATACTGCTGCCATGCGTCAGAGCGGTTCATATATACCACGCAGTACCACTTTTTTTCTGCCTTGTAGTAAAAAGGCTCTGTGTACTCAAGCGCAAAAAGCTCCACTTGCGACTGAACATTCACATCGTCCACAACAAGAGTTTTTTCCTCAACGGAATTTTCTGATGTGACGGAAGTCATTGTTGTTGAAAGATTTGCGTTCACGCTTGTCTTAAAGTAGCGCGAAAGCGCGGCGGTTGCGTCAGTCCTTGCTTTTTCGGCACTGTCGCCGCTTCCACGCTGGGCAAGATATTCAGAATTTGGGAACACAGTCCTGTAGTTCTGAACCCACTCCGGCATAGCCGCTTTTTTTGCATAAAGCGGCAGCAGGCAGACAAAAGCCAATAAAGAGAAAAAATGTTTTTTCATCAGATTTGCTCCAAAAACGAAAAAGGCATATTTTGCACGCCAAAGCGCACAAAATATGCCTTTTTCATTTCTATTGATTTATAAAATCTAGAATTATTATAAAATTCGACTATATCATTAAAGTTGTTGAGTTGTTGAGTTGTTGAGTTGTTGAGTTGTTGAGTTGTTGAGTTTAAAATTTTCCAAAATGCTTGTCAACATCATACGTTTATTATAACACAGAAATTTTTGTATGTAAAATGTCGAGTGCGGTTTTTCAATCCGTCTAGTATAGTCCTATTAGTTGCAACTACAAAATCTTCACGCAAGAACCGCTTAAGCAAAAAAGCACAAAAATACGGAACTGTATAAAAACGTCCGTTAAATCCTATGTTTTTATTGCAAAGCTTTATTCCAAAACGCACATCTTCGTAGGACGGATATTTTATAAGATTGTTCAGAGATGCTGTCGCTCCGTCTTTTGCTTTTACTTCAACAGGAACCAAAGATTCTGCTGTGCGCACAAAAAAGTCCATCTCAAGCTGGGAATTTTCTTTCTTATAATAGTATAAATCAAGATTCGCCATTAGAAGTCCTGTATCATGATAATAAATCTTATATTTTGACTCATCGTAGTTTCCTTTTAAAGGCAGGCACACATTGCTAAGACAGAAGCAAAGGTTCACAACACTGGAATATTCCTGTAAATGTTTTTTATTTTTGTCTTATCAAGCCCGTCATAGAGCCTGAGTAAATAACATCAAAACGTCCGTCCTCGTCAAAAAAATAAGGGTTTCTTTAGGGATAAACTTAAACTTTGAATTATGAAAAGAAATGCGCTTTACAACCTCATCAGTCGAATAGCCCCGCAGATAATCAAAGGCAAATGATTTTCCGAGCATCTCCATTTCACTAGAAAATCCAGTATCTTCCGCCTGATTACATTTTCCATATCCACAGAATACACAAAATATGGACAAAATCTAGCTACGCTATGCACAAAACATGAACATTTTCTATAAGCTTCAATTCCGAGTTTTAAATTTTAGTGTCATTATCGGGCTTGACCCGACAATCCGCTGGCAAGATTGTCGTACTTAGGATTTCTTTCTGTCAACAAATGAATTTCAGTTAAATATTGTCAAGTGGACTTAACAATATTCTATAAAAATTGTTAAGTCCACTTAACAATTTAAACAATGTGTTATAAAATCAGGCTATGGAAAAACTAATCGAAGTTTTCAGAAAGAAAATGACCGCCCCGCTTCCAACCTTTGAGCGCGAACTGGAAAGAAAAATAAACTGGAATGCACGTCTTATAAGCATAAGAGGCTCAAGAGGAACCGGAAAAACAACGCTATTCCTGCAGCATATAAAAAAAACTTTTTCCGATAACCTGAACAAAGTTCTTTATGTAAGCCTTGACAACATTTATTTTTCAAACAATACACTTGTTGAACTTGCAGAAAAATTTGTAAGCCGTGGCGGCACACATCTTTTCCTTGATGAAGTGCATAAATACGAAAACTGGTCAAAAGAAATCAAAAATCTTTATGATGATTTCCCGGAGCTTCATATCGCCTTCACTGGTTCTTCCTTGCTTGAAATTCTGAACGGCAGAGCGGATTTAAGCCGCAGAACTTTAGTTTATGAGCTGACAGGGCTTTCTTTCCGCGAATACCTTTCGCTAATAAAAGTACAGGATTTTCCAATTTTCACACTCGAAGAAATATTAAAGAATAACGAGCAGCTTTCCGCAGAAATCGCATCAAAAATCAAGCCGTTTGAGTTTTTTGACGATTATCTGTCTTTTGGCTATTATCCGTACTTTTTGGAAGGAAAAGACGACTATTTTAACCGTCTGAACGAAACTTTGAACATGATTCTTGAAGTTGAGCTTCCTTTTCTACGCGGACTGGAAATCGCCTATATTCCAAGAATAAAGAAACTTCTGGCTGTCATAGGCGAATCTGCCCCGTTCATTCCAAACATAACACAGCTTGCCGCAAAAATCGGAATTTCAAGGCAGACCTTGCTTCAATATTTGAAATATCTGGAAGACGCAAAACTGATAAACCAGCTTTATAAAAAATCACGTGGTCTAAGCGCACTTGAAAAACCCGAAAAAATCCTGATGGAAAACACAAACCTTATGGAACTTTTTAATGGAGAAAACGCCAATACAGGCAACCGCCGGGAAACTTTTGTTCTAAACCAGCTTTTACATTCCCATAAAGTTGATTTTTCAGAGGAAAGCGATTTCTTTGTGGACTCAAAATACACTTTTGAAGTAGGCGGGAAGAACAAAAAGCGGAAACAAATTCAGGAACTTCCAGACTCATACATAATTGCTGATGACATAGAATTTGGCACAGACCGGAGAATTCCTATCTGGCTGCTGGGATTTATGTACTGACATAAACTGATTTTCCTATTTTTATGAATAAACCTGCAACAATCCTGTTATTTACCTTACCTGAACACAAACAGGGTACTCAACAGAATCAAAAATATAGGTTTTGTTCCATGGATTGCAGGATTCTTTGTATTTTGAATCATTTATGCGGTTTGAAAGTTCAAGAGGCAGATTCTGCTCTTTTGGATCTGTGAACTCGATTATGCCCGAGCCGCTAGAGCCATTGAACGCCGACTTTGCCGAACCTTTCTTAAAATAGCAATACTTGTAAAATCCCGAGTCACTTCCTGTGACATTTGCAATCGAGGCTGCCGCAGAATCCCCACCAGAAGCGGTTATTGTTCCAACATTGTAGCAAAGTGAAACATCATTTTCTGTCTTGCCAACGATTCCGCCAACATAGCTTTTGCCAGAGACTGTTCCAAAGTTTGCGCAGTTGTAGACAACAGCTCCACCAACCGCAAAACCTAGGATTCCGCCTGTAAAATCATTTGAAGAGTTTATACTTCCAATGTTTATGCAGTTTCTTATCACTGAATCCGAATTTGTATAGCCCAGAATTCCACCGGTATTTTCACATGAACTTGTAATATTCACTTTTGATACGCAATTTTCAACTGTAACTTTGCCTGTTGAATAGCCTACAACACCTGCAACACCAGTTCCATTTACAACAGAAGAAGCATTGTCTATCACTGTTCCTTCCACAGTGATATTTTTTACAGTTCCACTATTAACACATGCAAACAAGCCAGCCTTTCCTGTTGTTGTATTTACATAAAGATTAGAGATTTTGTGCCCATTTCCGTCAAAAGTCCCCAAAAAATCAATTTTTGAGCCAATCGGTGAAAAAGGACTGGATTCATCGCATCCAAGGTCAATATCATTTTTCAGCACAAGTTTTATATCAAAAAAATTTGAAGACTCACTGAATGATGAAATTTTCTTTAAGTCTTCCGCAGTCGAAATAGCATATGACTCACCTTGCTTCATATCAGAAGTTTTGGAAATTGAATCAAAAGGAACTCCAGTCTTTACGATTTTTGCGGCAGGGACTTCAGCATTAAAATCAACAGAAAGTGAATATTCTTTCGCCTCTTTCATGTTTTGGTCATACAACTTAAAGAAATCAACGTAATCTGCAAGAGGAATATCCTTTGTTTCCGCACGCAAAACCTGATTTCCTTCTGCAATTGATGTGAAAATTTTGCACTCTTTGCCGGAAGAAAAAGCCGAAAGTTTATCCAGAATTTTTATATAAGTTTTTGGAGAATAAATTGTCTCAATATAAGCGTTTTCTGCTAGACTCACGACTGGATCGGCGACTGAAACAGAATATCCAATATCGCAATTCTGCACATTTTCCGCGACAGATGAATTGTTGATAACCGAACCGCCATACAATGACACAGAAGAAGATGTGCCATCAATATAAATTCCTGAGCCGAAATTTCCCTTTGGATAATAATTATCACGTATTTCCCCATCATACATATCCAAAGTTGAATTTGACAAATATATTCCTGGAACTGCCGCCAAAACTTCTTCCTTTGCATAATTATGGCGCACAACTCCTTTTGTAAAATATATTTCTGATTTTTTAGAACAAATTGCGGCTCCATTAGGTCCGGCTGCTCCGTTCGCAAGAATATCAGAGTTTTCTTCTATTGATAAATATGAAGAATCCAAAAAGATTCCGCCTCCACCGCCAGAAGATGATTTTGCAAAGCAGTCCAAGACTTTTGTTGAATTCAACGTAAGGCTTGCACCGGCTGCAGCATAAATTCCGCCGCCCTCATCCGCGCAGTTTGAACAGTTTGTCTCATCTGGAGAATAAGTCTTATTTTGAGCTCCGTCCAGCAAGGATTCTATCTGAGCATTAGATTTTCCGACCGTGCAGTTTTCTAGCGAAAGTTCAGCGCCTTTTGTTCCATCCAGATAAATCGCGCCACCGTTTTCTCCGGATACAGCGCCACCGTAAAGATTCAAATTTTCCAGCACAATTTTTACATTTCCGCTTATATAAAAAATTCTGGAAAATTTTGCGGCATCTATATCAACCGGAGAATCAACAAAAGGAATTATTTCAAGCCTCAGTTTTTTTGAATCACTTTTTACACTTGCAAGAGAATTGTCTGTAATTTCGGAAGCAGCTCCAGTTCCTTCTATATTATTTAAAACATAGATAGCATATTCCTTTTCGTTTTCTTTTTCATTTGCTGAAGTAACAGCATCAACCGCCGCCTGCAAAGTCTTGTACGGCTTGTCATAATCGCCTGGTTCTGGTGCTGCGCATGAAGTTTTCGGGTCTACATAATAAAAACGGTTTTTGCTGGATTCAGCATTGCTTTCATAAAGGTATCCGCCATTGTTGATTTGCCAGCCTTCTTCCAGAACTGTAAAATTCGTGCGGTTTGTTTCTATGTTTTCGCCGGAAAGAACTTTTTTTCCACGGATAAGAGTACTTCCAGGCATTGAAACAAACACTGAATTTGGTGAACTTCCAGAATCGTTGTCTTTGTAGCTTTTATCAAAATTGATCAGAACTTCTCCACCCGCAGAATCATCAAGATTAAAAGTATCGTCAAAAGTGCAAGTTCCAGAAAGCGTAAAAGTTCCGTTAGCTTTTATCCCAAACTCTGAATTATCTTTGATTGTAACACCAGAAAGCAAAAGTGAATTAAATTTTTTTGCCTTTATTGCAATTGAATTACTAGAGAATTCAGAATTTTTTATTACTGCGTTTACCCCGGAAGATTCAAGCCAAAGTGGTTTGGTAAAATCTTTAAATACGCAATTGTCAATATTTAACTCATAATTTCCGCCCTCAACAAAAACCGCTTTTGTAGACAAACTGGCAGTATTTCCAGAAAAAGAGAAATCAACATTATACAAAGAAACTGAACCAGAATTTCCACCATTTGAATATAAAAAGAAATCATCGCGGACTTTACAGTTTGCAGCGGAAACATCTGCACCAGCAATGCCAACAAATGAATTCACAGTTGTAACATCCGCAGAATCGTTTCCAATAATATTCACATTCACAAAGTTTATCGTCGCGCCGTCAGTTCCACCATCCAAAATCTGAACCAAATTGTCCGCGCGTTTTATCGTTCCCCGTTCATTTTGCGGAAGAACAACATCCCTTTCCCCATAGATTGTTCCGTCAGCCTTGTATGTTGTAACCGTCAGATTTTTTACAGCCTCTGAAAGCGTTACAGTCCGGCTGAAGCTTGCAGTTGTTCCTTCAAGAATACAGACCGGAACATTATCCATGGAAAAATTGAAAAGCAGGTCAAAAGCCGAGTCCAGAGAATTCATCGGTTCTGAAGGCAAAATTCCAGCTCCATTTTCCGCAGCATTTCCAGAAACATAAAGAGCCGTTGCCCTGGAGATTTTTATGCAGTTTTCAGAAAAAACAAATTTTCCGCTTCCGTCTTTTACAAAAGAACCGTCATCGCTCCAAAAATCAGTTGTAAGTGAGGACGCGATATTCACAGTCTTTATTGTGACGCAAATTTTGTTTCCGCTTGGCTCTCCACCAGAAACCGCGCCGCCATAAAAAGTGATTTTTACCCTGTACACGCCCGCGGGAACCGAATTTCCGCCAAAATTGAAAGTATCAAAATATTCACTGCCGTCTTTTTTTGAAGAATCCTGAAAGTCCAGAACCTGGCTAAAGGATTTTCCTTCCGAATCAGTCCACTCAGCCTTTGCGCGTTTTACAGCATTGACCGCCGAATACAGCCTTAGGTTTGCTCTACCTTTTGCGTTTTCTGATGTATAAATTTTTGTGGTGATTTTTAGGTCTGTCTTGTCGCCGCTAGTTTCATCCAAGGAAAGCTTCTTGCTTCCTGAAAAGATTATAGTTCCAGCCCCATCCTTGAAATTTCCAGAATTCAAGGAAGAACCGTAGTAAACATCACAAAAAATAATCCATTCACCGTTTGCCAGCTCGAATGAAAAAGAATTTTCCGCGCCACAGGATTCTTTAGCTATGGTTTTATCAGAATTTTTAACCGCATAAAAATTGAAGAACATATTTTTCTTCTGGTAAGTCGGAAACGCATTCCGGGAACTTTCCGTCAATAAATCAGAGGAGCCGCATATCCTGTGGACTAAATTCCCAGTGCCGTCAGAAGAATCTTCCCCTGAAAACGAGAAACTGCAGCCCGCCACAACAAGCGAAAATAAGCAAATTAGCCAAAAAACAGCGATTTTTTTCATTAATTTCTGCATATATGCAATTTTATACAATTAGCCTGAATTTCTGACTTTTTTCTCAACCCATAAATTGAACTAATTAATTATAACATTGAGTTTTATATGCTTCAACAAAAAAGCTTTTTAAAAGAGTTTTGCAAATCAATCTCATTGAAACTACACGTCTTATTCGGTATACTCAAAAGATACAAATACAGGGAATTTCCAAAAAATCATTTTGGAAACAACTACGGAGTTTTTTGTGTTTTTAAAAAGTCTGGACATTTTTGGTTTTAAATCTTTTGCTGACAGAACACACATCGATTTTGCGGACGGAATCACCGCGCTGCTCGGACCTAACGGCTGCGGAAAAAGCAATGTTGTGGACGCGATAAAATGGGTTCTTGCCGAAAACAAGGCAAAAAATCTGCGTGCGCAGGAAAAAACAGACGTAATTTTTAATGGAACAGAACGCCGCCCGGCACTTAACGTTGCGGAAGTAACACTCACAATGAGCAATGAGAAAGGACTTCTGCCGCTTGAAGAATCAGAAATCGCAATAAAGCGCAGACTCTACAGGAACGGCGAGCAGGAATATTTTATCAACAACCGCCCGGCTTCCTCACGCGACATAGTAAAACTTTTCATGGACACTGGAGTCGGAAAATCATCATATTCAATCATGGAGCAAGGTCAGGTAAGCCAGATTCTTTCTTCAAAACCGGAAGACAGGCGCTACATTTTTGAGGAGGCGGCCGGAATCAGCCGCTCAAAAGCTGAATGTGCGATTGCCGAACGCGAGCTTGAGCAGACCCGCCAGAACATGATTCAGATTGAAATGGCGATGGCAGAAATAAAGCGTTCCTACGACACCTTGAAAGTCCAGGCAGAGAAAACAAAAAAATACCGCGACCTGAAAGACAAGATTTTCAGCCTTGAGCTTGACATTGCACTTTTAAAGCTGCGTACTTTCATAACAGACAAAGACCGCCACGAAAAGGAACTTGCAGACGTAACAAAACGCCGAGATGAAGTCCGAAAGGAAATTGAGGAAATCAACAACACAATTTCCGAGAACATGGACAAAGTAAAGGAAATGCAGGAACAAGTCTATTCCATGCAGTCAGAGCTTATCGGAATCGGAAAAGAAAAGAACGGCAAGCAGGACATGGAAAAGCAGCTTTCTTCGCAGGCACGCGGAATAAAGGAAAAAATCGCCACGCTTGAAGTAAGAGTCTCATCTGTCGAGGAAAATATCTCCAGCCTTCAGGAAGAAATTGACGAGCAGGAAGCTGAGCTTCACCAGAAAGAAAAGAAAATCGCAGAAGTCGAGAAAAATATTTCTGACTTTGAGGAAAATATCGCAACGGCCGGAACGCAGATTACAGAAAACAACAGGAAATCTGACGAAAACCGCAGAAAAATCTCTGAGCTGGAAGAAAAACGCAGGGAAATCCAGAAGGAACTTACGTCAATCACAGAAGACATTGTAGGAATGCTTGACGCAAAACTTAAAGCGGCCGGTTTCTCAGAAAAAAATCTTGCCGATGCAAAGGAAAAAGTCCAGGATATTCTTGAAAAATTCAAGATTTTTGCAGAAGGCAGAAAAAACATATATTCAGATTTTGCAAAAGCAGCCCACTCCGCGGAAGATTCGCTCGGCACAATAAATGAAGCCGCAAAGGACTTTGAAAAATCAGAGGAACTTATCGCCGAGCTTAAGGAAGCTGTCTCTGAATACGAGAACGCGTCGCCGGCTTTTATAACCGAATTCCTTTCTCCGGAAGGAATAATGACAAAAAAACGCGAGCTTGACAAAAAGAACCAGGAAAATATTTCTCAGGCAGAAACGCTCAACGCGCAGATAGAAGAACTCCGCAACGCAAATTCAGAGCTCGCGCAAAAAATTGATGAATACAAGGAAACCTGCAGCAAGCTCCGTGTGAACAAGGCTCAGATGGAAACCCAGATTCAAGCGGCAATGCAGCAGGCAAGTCTTCTTAGAAGAAACCTTGTTTCCGAGCAGAATTCCTTGCGCCAGGCAAACGAGGAACTTGAATCCGAGACAAAAAAATCAGAAGATTTAACCGAACAAATAGAAGAAATTCAACAGGATCTTGCGGAACTTGAGCACAAAGGGACAAAACTTGCAGAACAGCTGAAGGAACTTGACTCAAAAATCGCCGAGAACAACTCGAATGTAACAGGCAAAAAAGATATTCTCATAAAAAAACAGGAAGAACAGAACCGCTGTCAGGCTCAGTACGAACGGCTCACGCTTTCATTGAATTCTTCAGACACAGAAATCAGGAATCTTAAGCAGAATTTCCAGGAGCAACATTCCCGCGACCTGATGGAATTTGAAGAGAAAATGTTCAAAATCACAAAACCTTCCGCGGAACTTAGGGAACAGCTTATTTCCGCGCGCGAGGAGCTTAAGTCCTGCGGCCAGGTAAACCTTATGGCGGTTGAAGAATTTGCAGAAGTAAAGGACCGCTACGAAAAACAGAAGATAAACTACGACGACACGCAGAAGTCACTTGATAACCTTATCCGCGTAAGCGAGGAAATAAAGTCAAAATCCTCAGAGATGTTTCTTGAGACATACAATAAAATCAAGAAAAATTTCCACAACATGTTCCGCAGGCTTTTTAACGGCGGACGCGCGGAATTACGGCTTGAAGATCCGCAGAATATCTTGACTTCAGGAATTGATATTCTCGCACAGCCACCTGGAAAAAAGCTTGAAAGCATAGGACTCCTTTCCGGCGGAGAAAAGACAATGACGGCGGTTGCGCTTCTTTTTGCGACTTATCAGGTTCGCCCTAGCCCGTTCTGTCTTTTGGACGAGATTGACGCCGCGCTCGACGACAAGAACGTTTCCAGCTTTGTAACAACGCTCGAATCGTTCGCAAATGTCTCTCAGTACATTGTGATTACCCACAACAAAAAAACTGTAATGGGCGCAAGCACAATGCTTGGAATCACAATGGAAGAATCCGGCGTAAGCAAAATTATTGCTCTCCGCCTTGATGAAGACATAAAAGTGGGTGCGCAGATTGACTCCGGCGATGATGATTTTGAAGAAGAGGACGTTCAGCCGGAAAAAGATGTCTACATTCCGCCACGCCCGCCAAAACGAATACACAATCCGGACGGAACAATAACAGACCCGGAGATTATCCGGGTGCACAAGGAACGCGAGGCAAAAGCCGCTGAGGAACGCAAAAAAGCGCGGGAAGCAAAGCTTGCAGCAGAGGCAGCCGAAAAAGAAAAGCTTGCTTCTGAACATGAAAACGGAGACAATGGAAACAGCGAAGGAGCAAAAAGCTGATGGTTGATTTTCAGCAAATTTCAGAAAAAATCCAAAATTTTCTGCAAGAAAATGCAAAAAAAACAATCATTGTCTGCGCTCTTTTGATTTTTATGGTTTTATGCGCAATTGTCGCCTTGTGCGCCGGAAGCTCAAAACCAAAAGAAAAACAGAAAACCGCGGATGAGCCAAAACTTGTGCTTGACCAGCCGCTCATAGTTCCGTCTGCGCCTTCAATTCCAGACGGTTACATAACGACCAGAAAAACTGAAAAAAAATGGCCGCAGGAAGAAATTGAAAAATGGTTCACCTTGCCTGATGAAGGTGAAGTTGAAAAACTCGGCGAGTCAAACGACAGGATTATTAACGAGATTATTGGAGCTGCTCCATGAAAATTTTTAAGAAAATTGCGTTTTTACAGATTTTTACATTTTCTCTGTTGCCGCTTGTTTTATTTTCGTGCGCATCAACACCAAAAACAGCGGAAACTTTGCCTGACACAAATATTTCCGCAGAACAGGATTCTGAAACAGAAAATTCCTTGCCGGACGAAATTCCAGAGCCTTCTTCGGAGCAGAAAAATCCAGAAGATATTGACGTCATAGACAATTCCGCTGATTTTTCAGACCTTACAGAACCATTGACCCAGGAACAGAACCCGGATTTACCGGAGCTTCCTGAACTTTCTGATGAGACAGAAAACGCGGAAGGCACTGACGAGCCATCTTCGATTCTGGAGCCACAGGTAAAGGACGAAATTTCTGACTCAAAAAACTTGCAGGAAAATCCATTGAATCATAATGAAGATGGAAATTCCGCGCAAAATGTACAGAATTCCACCCAAGAATCAGATGATAATGAAAATCCAGAGCCACAAGAACAAACGGAAAGCGACTCTTCTTCAACACAGAATCAAAATGACGGAAGCGAAACTTCAGAGAATTCAAATATAATAGAAGAAACTGATTCTTCCAGCACAGAAAACACAACGCAGCCGGAGAAAATCCAAAAACCTTCGCGCTCTGTCTCAATCAAGAAAAACCAGAACATAGACATCGTTTATCCTGGAAAAGGCTGGGTTTATCAGGGAAATATCGATGAAAACGGAAATATTGACGCCCGGAACAAGAATTTTATCTTTGGAGGCCGAAAACTTGGCGGAAAAGACACTTCTTTTACACTGCGCTCGCGAAATCCGGGAACTTATCTTCTTCACTTTTTTAAAAATGACACGCTTACGGGAAAATACATTGATGATTTTCTGGAAGTGACAGTGCAAAACGAAACCAGCGATTCAGCCGAGCACATAACTGCTCCGGACTATGCGGAAGTTGTGCCTCCGAAAGTTTCCATCACTGCAGAAACAGCAGAAAAATCAAAAAATCAGGTACAGGATGACATTTCTTTAACAGAAAAAACAGCAACCGAGCCAAGAAAAACAACGCCAGCAAAACCTGATACAGAGGCAAAACATTCTTCCGGCACGGCAAAAAGCAGCTCCGGAACTTCAAAGGATTCGGACATTGACACGATTATACAGACAACAGAATCTGCGCCGGGAAATTCTTCGCCAAGCGTAAAATCCGCTAATTCTGCAAGAAACAACGGTGAAAAACAGACTTCGCAGAGAAATTTGTCTGCGGCGGAAGAAACTACAGGCGATTCAAAAGCAGCGGAGACGGCGGAAAATTCTTCCTCATCACTGGAAAATATGTCCCAGGATTCGCTTCTTGAGCTTGCAAAAAAATATTATGCAGAAAAAAAATACCAGCAGGCGTTTTCTGCAGTCTCTAAATTTTTTGACAAAGCCACAGAACGCCTGGATGAAGGACTTTTTCTTCAGGGACAGATTCTTGAGGAAAAATCACCTGTTCAGAATATAAAAAGCGCGATTGAATCCTACGATTTGGTTGTAAACAATTATCCTGCAAGTCCTTTGTGGGATAAGGCAAACAAACGAAGCATATTCTTAAAGCGTTTTTATATAAATATAAGATAATCAAGGTAAAATTCTTACCATAACTGGAGGATTCCATGAAAAAGGGAATAAAATTAATTTGCTCAGCATTCGCATTGTCGCTCATTTTTTCCTCGTGCTATATAAACCGGGAAAATGAACAGAAAAAGACAATCACTGTAAGCGGCGCTGGAACAATAACTTCTAATCCTGACACTGCAGAAATTGATTTTACAGTTGTATCCGCAGGCTGGAGTGCAAAACAGATTGTCACAGACAACGATACTATTTCAAAAAGACTTACAGATGCTGTAAAAAATGTTGGCGTAAGTGAAAATGACATTGTCCTTTCTGACTGCGCAATCACAAATCCTTCAAACCAATACGAGGCAAGAAGAAATATCCGCGTAACTGTAAGGAATATCTCACTCGTTCCGGCTGTAATCGACTGCAAAGTCGGTGCTTCCATCCGCTTAAAGTCAGTCTCATACGGATTGAACGACATTGCGGCAACAATGCGCAGGGCAAGATCTGCGGCGGTTCAGCAGACACAGGACGCAGCCTCTTTACTTGCAGGCGCAAGCGGTAGTAAAATCAGTGGAGTGCTTGATGTTGTTGAAGAAAAAACTTCCACAACATCAACTTCTGACGGAAAAATCAACGTGACTTCAGAAGTAAAAGTCACTTATCTTATTCAATAAAATTTAAAACCAAACAGGGGAAACAAATGCTTGACTATAAATTTATCAAGGATAATCTTGAAGCTGTAAAAGAAAACATCAAAAACAGAAATATGAACGCAGACGCAGACAAAGTTGTTGAGCTTTACGACAAAAGGACTGCGCTTGTTACAAAACAGCAGGATTTGCAGCAGCAGCGAAATGAGAACGCAAAGGCCATGAAACAGAAGCTTGACGACGCAAAACGCCAGGAACTGATTCAGGCAGGTAAAAAGATAAAGGAAGACATTGCGGAAGTTGAAAAGGAACTTGCACAGGTCGAAATTGACCTGGACGCAGCTGCCCGCCAGATTCCAAACATGATTCACCCGGATGCGCCTATTGGAAAACTTGACACAGAAAACCTTGAGGTAAAAAAAGTCGGAACTCCACGAAAGTTTGACTTTGAGCCAAAAGACCATGTTCAGCTTGCAGAAGAACTTGATTTGCTTGATTTTGACCGTGGAACAAAAGTTTCCGGCCCGAAATTCTACTACCTTAAAAACGAGGCTGTTTTCCTTGAGCAGGCTTTGATTCAGTATGCCTTGAACATCTTAAGGAAACATGGTTTCGAGCTTTTTATAACGCCAGATGTTGCCCGCGAAGAAATCCTTAAGGGAATCGGTTTTAATCCGCGCGGAAACGAGTCCAACGTATATTCAATTGAAGATGAAGGCACTTGCCTTGTTGCGACTGCGGAAATCACACTAGGCGGTTACCATTCTGGAGAAATTCTTGACAAAGCAAAACTTCCTTTGATGTATGGCGGACTTTCACATTGTTTCCGCCGCGAAGCTGGAGCTGCCGGTCAGTTCTCAAAAGGTCTTTACCGCGTTCATCAGTTTGACAAGGTTGAAATGTTCGTATACTCAACTCCAGAACAGTCAGACGCGCTTCACCATAAACTCCGCGAAATTGAGGAAGAAATTTTCTCAGGTCTTGGACTTCCTTTCCACGTTGTAGACACTTGCTCAGGCGACCTGGGTGCTCCAGCATACCGCAAGTGGGACCTTGAAGCATGGATGCCTGGAAGAAACGGCGGTGAATACGGAGAAGTAACATCAACTTCAAACTGCACAGATTATCAGGCAAGAAGGCTGAACATAAAATACAAGGATGACGATGGAAAAAACAAATATGTACACACATTGAACGGAACTGCAATCGCTGTAGGACGTGCAATGCTCGCAATCCTTGAAAATTACCAGAATGAGGATGGCTCTGTAACAATTCCGCCGGTGCTTGTTCCATTCTGCGGATTTGACAAAATCGGTCCAAAAAACAAAAAATAATCATGCATAAAAACGAGTACATAAAAGGCATTTACTATATTCTTCTGATGTTTGCAATTGTTGCGCTGGGAGTCTTCTTTAAACTTTCTGTAAGTTTTACGCTTCCGGTAACAGTCGCAATATTGATTTCATGCGTATTTTACCCGATTGTAAAACGCCTGAACCAGAAAATAAAAATGCCTTGGGTACTCGGCACAATCATAACCGCGCTGATTTTTGTAATAATAATATCGTTGCTTTTAACAATTATCGGGACAAGCCTTACAACGATTGTAGGGCAATATTCCCGGTATGAGGATAGATTTCTTTCCATATATAAAATTTTCGCCGAGACATTCAATCTTCAGTTTAACTCAGAGCTTTCTTTTTTTGAGAATTTGTGGAACCAGTTAAAAGTTCGCGAATTTATTCAGTCAACAGCAATAACTTTTTCCGGAAATCTTATCTCTGTAACAAAAAGTCTTTTCATCGTCCTTCTTTTAAGCATTTTTCTTTTGATTGAGATGAAAACCGGCCATGAAAAAGTTGACACAATGTTCAAGGGAAAAGTCCAGGGGCGGGTTGTAACAATTGTAAAAAAGACAATTGCAGAAGTCGTGCGATATCTTTCCATAAAGTTCTTTATTTCTCTTGCGACCGGAATTCTTGTTTATTTTGCCACAAAAGTTGTAGGGCTGGACTTTGCGATTATGTGGGCATTCATTGCGTTCATAATGAATTTTATTCCTACGTTCGGCTCAATAATTTCAGTAGGACTCACAACGCTTTTTGCATTGATTCAGTTTTATCCGCATCCGTTCCCGATTCTTTTTGTGCTTATCTCAATGACTTTAATAAACTTCATTCTTGGAAATATCGTAGAGCCTCGAATTGAAGGGAAAAACCTTGACATCTCGCCGTTTGTTATTCTTGTAAGCTTGAGTTTCTGGGGCTGGATGTGGGGCTTTGTAGGAATGATTATCGCGGTTCCTCTCATGGTAATGATTAAAATCATCTGCGAAAATGTATCTTATCTCCATCCGATTGCGATTCTTATAGGAAACAAGCCACTCGACACGCAGAAAGAACTTTCTGATGTAGAGCCGGAAACTGAAGAATCCGGGGATGAGGAAAACAGAGAAAACGATAAATCAGATAAATAACGAGCTTGTTGCTTTCTCGTAAAGGAAACGGCAGTCTTCCTCTTGAAGCATTGTGTAAACGCAGTCCGCCGCAAGCCTTGAACCATCCTCATTCTTGAAAAGATTATCAACCTTGCAGGTAACAAAAATCTTACGGACAACTGACGGTGATTCTTTCAGGGCAAACCGCATCTCAACTGGATACTCTGCATTTTCTGAAAGCTCGAATGCGGCATTTTTCTCAAATCCGAACACAATATGCTCATGGTCAACAAAAAGAATGTCAAAAGGCTTTACCCTTCCCTGAACAGCCTCTACCTTAACAACTTTTGGCGCAACCATATAACGGCAGATATTTATAAGCCTAAGCCCATTTCCTGACCGCTGCTTGATTTTTGCCTCTTTTACATATTCTTCAAGGAGTTTTTTTGCCTGCTGCTGATGCTCCAGCTCAATGGAACTCCAAACCGGGCGCGTGAAAAGCTCAAAGCCGTCCGCGGGAACACACAAAAAACTTGAGCCGCCCTCGTTGTTTACAGAAACAATAAGCTGTGCGGTGAAGTCATATTTTTTGTTTACAGGAATATCCGGAATGCGGTTAATTTCCGCTGGAATCACCAGAGCCAAGCCGGAACTTACAGATTTTAGCATTGTGACAAAATAAAGCCCGACACGGTTAAAATAAAATTCAACTTTCACAGGATTATTGACGCATTTTGAGATTGATTCAGGAGCATCCTTTAAAAGGATTATTCCTTCCTTTAATATAGAAACGTCCTCAGCCTTGAAAGCGACCGGCACAACAGCTGAATCAAGATTTTTTATTTCTTCAGAATCTGTTACATCGCCAGAAACCGGCGTAATTGTGACAGGAACATTTCCATCAAGCAAATATCTAAGAACAAGTTCCCTTTCTATTCCAGTGAGCGGCTTTTTTTCCATTTACTTTCCCCATTTTTTGATAAGAATCTGGCTTATCTTGAAATTTTCCGTTTTATCAACAAAAAGCTGAATATCAACAAAACCTCTTGAATTTTTCAGACGCACAGGAAGAGAAAGAGATTCCTCTTCCACAAAAGGCTCTCCAAAATAATATGAACTGAAAAGCGCCTTTTCCGCATCTGAAGGAAATTCTACGCCGAAATTATTTTTCCAGCCGCTTTCAATATCATTTTTGAACAAAATCAGCGAAAAAAGCGAAGTTTTTTCCACCAGGCTTTCATCAAAATTCCAGGAAATAACGCTTTTTATAAATTTTTCTACAGACACTTTTGCATCCGGGCTTAACTGCGTTGAATCAAGGCTTCCAAACCCCTCCAAAGACGGATAAACAGGAGCCTCATCCGATGCAGAAACCAGATAAATCTCCGGCTCAAGCTTTAAATTTGACGATACAAAAGCCGAAGTATTTATTTTTCTTGAAAGAACTGTGTTTTCAATTTCCCGCGACCATATAACGCTTGAATTCCGCTCAGAAAAAGTCATCCGCAATGTCTCATCTGAACCAGAATTCAAATCTATTGAAGTTTCCTGTGAACATGAGAAAAACAAAAATCCTGAAAAAATCGTGACCGCAACGAAAAAAAGATTCTTACACATTATATCTTTTTATATTATAACACATTCTTGAAGATTATAAAACAAAACTTAAGAAGTGTGTTACAGCTTAGCCTTGAAAGCGTTGGCTATCACCTCTTCTATCCTTGTGACAGGAATAAAAGTGATTCCGGCTTTTACAATCTCTGGAATCTCGTCAAGATCGCGTTCATTTGCCTTTGGAATAATTATTGTCTTTATCCTGTTTCTTTTGGCAGCAACTGTTTTTTCACGCAGTCCGCCAATAGGAAGAACCTGTCCTGTCAAAGAAAGTTCTCCTGTCATCGCAAGGTTCGGCTTTATTGTTTTTCCTGCAAAAAGCGAAAGGAAAGTTGTAGCCATCGTTATTCCTGCGCTAGGTCCGTCTTTCGGTGTTGCGCCCTCCGGAATGTGAAGATGGATTGTGTTATGCTCAAACCATGCCGGCTTTTTTATTTTTCTTTCAATAACATAACGCTTTACCCAGTCCATTGCAATTTGGGCGGACTCTTTCATCACATCGCCCATCTGGCCGGTGATTACAAATTCCGGTTTTCCTGCGAATGCCATACATTCAATCAGAAGAGTGTCACCTCCCATGCTTGTCCATGCCAGACCGATTGCTGTTCCCGGAATATTCGCCTTCTTTATCTCAGTCTCGTCAAAAACAGGTTTTCCAAGATATTTCTCAAGGTCATCCGCGTTGATTGTATATTGCTTTGTAGAATCAAAATATTTATCCGCAGAAATCTGTGCAATTTCTTCCGCCGGCCGCTTGTTTTCCTTTGCCTGCTTTTTTGCCTCGGCAACAAGTTTGTCAGCATTCATAAACTGCTCTGTAACTAGCTTTCTGTGGATTTTGTCCAGACATTTCTCGTAGTTTCTTACGCCTGCCTCACGCGCGTATTCCTGCGCAATCCTAAGCAGAGCATCCTTTGTGTACTTAACCTGATTTTTGCCAAGCCCGTTTTTCTTCAGGTTCTTTGGAATCAGATATTTCTTTGCAATCTCAAGTTTTTCCTGGTCAATATAACCTGCAAGCTGAATAATTTCAGCGCGGTCAAGCAATGGCTCAGGGATTGTATCCAAAGTGTTCGCCGTAAGAATAAAGAATACATTTGAAACATCAAACGGAAGGTCAAGATAATCGTCGCGGAATGAAACATTCTGCTCCGGGTCAAGAACTTCCAGCAAAGCCGCGGCAGGATCACCATGAACACCGTTGGAAGCCATCTTGTCAACCTCATCAATCATAAAGACTGGGGATTTTGTGTGCGTCAGTTTTATTCCGCTGATGATTTTTCCACACATTGAACCAATGTAAGTTCTTCTATGCCCTTTTATTTCTGAAGGATCGCTCATTCCTCCAACACTAAATCGGTAAAATGGTTTGCCCATTGCGTTTGCGATTGATTTTCCTACGCTGGTTTTTCCACAGCCAGGCGGTCCAACAAGAATCAGGATAGAACCTTTTCCGTCTTTTTTAAGCTTTCTTACAGCAAGATATTCAAGGATTCGTTTTTTTACATCCTCAAGACCGTAATGGTCGCCGTCAAGCAGTTTTTTTGCGCCCTCAAGACTGTAATTTTCAACTTTTATCTCTTCATTCCAAGGAAGCTGGCACACAAGCTCAAGATAATTCCGGGAAACTGTATATTCCGGCGACTGAGTGTCAAGAATCTTGAATTTTTCCAGTTCGCTTTCCAGAGATTCTTTGATTTCGCCCGAAAAATTGAATTTTTCAATCTGCTTCTTATATTTCTGGTAGTCGCTTAAATTTCCTTCAGCATCAGTTCCAAGTTCCTCCTGGATTGACTTTAATTCCTCGCGCAAAAAATAGTCACGCTGATTTTTTTCAACTTTCTCATTGATGTCATTCTGGATTTTTTTCTGGACACGCAGAAGTTCCTGCTCTTTTTTTATGAATACAAGAACCTGTTCCATGCGCTGACGGACGTTCAATGTTTCCAGCACGCGCTGCTGATCTTCCTTGTCAACATTCAATATTGAAGCGATAAAATCAGAGATTTTTCCGGGATTATCAATATTTACCATATTAAGGCGCATTTCTTCCGTGAACAAAGGATTATTTTCCGCGACTTCCTTCATTTCGCTTATCAGCGCGCGGGTTAGGGCTTTAACCTCAAATGTGTCGTTTTCCTCTTCCTCAAGATAATTTACAGCCGCAACAATTGGTGCTGAAGAGCTAAGGCATTTTGTCATCTTAAAGCGTTTTACTGTTGAAATAAAAACGTTTATTCCGCCGTCCGGAAGATTTATTTTCTTTATGATTTTTGCGGCAGTTCCAACTTTGTAAAGGTCTTCGTAGTGAGCGTCGGCAACATCATTTTTAAGCATGACAATTCCCAAATATCCGTCGCCTTCGTACGCTTCCTCGGCAGCCTTTATATCGCCGGAATTGTTTATCATCAATGGAGTAAAAATTCCAGGAAAAATCGGATGCCCCTGCAATGGAATTATAGGAAGTTTCGCAGGCAAAAAATCATCGGCCGGAACCAGTTCTGATTTTTTGTTTTTCGCTGGCTTTGCAGCTTTTTTGCCGTTCTTTGAATCAGGCTGAAATTCAACTTCAACCTCAACATCGCTGTTTAAAATCTCAGAAGCCTTGTCTTTTAATTCACCAAGAATCTGCGCAAGGTCTTTTTCAGATTTTTTATTGTTATTATCGTTTCCATTATTTTCGTTTTCAACCATAACATTAAATTTAAGCACAGAAAACAGAAAAGGCAATAGAATTCTCAGAATCTAATAAATATTGAATCTTACATTATTTTTTAGCAACAAAAATGAAATTATTTTCTCTCTATTATGATATTGTCATTTTCGTCATTGCTGATTTTCCAGTCATCAATTTCATAACTAGTAGAATCTCCATTTTTATCAGTCCAAATATTATATCCAATAGTTGATATTCTCATATCATTTTCATCAATTCTAATTCCAGAAATAGTTGCTTTTGCATAATAATATGTGTTGTTTTTGTTTCTTATTACTTTTATATATTCACCATTATTAAAAAATCGTTCTGTAATCTCTTCTCCTCCTGCAAATGTTTCTGCAAAAGCAAAAGAAACTAAAAATAACAATAATGCAATTAATATTTTTTCCATTTTCCTCTCCTAATTTCGGTTTTATTTCTTTGGCACAAGGTTGGCGGAAATGTACAGAACGTCCTGGAGCCATTCAAGACGCAGGGAAAATATTTCTGGCTCGTAGCCTTCGCATTCTGTCTTGAATTTCCATACATTGCCTGAAACAAGTTTTTCCGCGGGAATCTGGTCAAGCGGAATCCAGTTTTTGTTGTAAAGAACGGAAAAAACTGCCCTGGAAGTAATTTCTTTTCCTGTTGAAGAATCATACGCGTTCGGATGGACTGTGATGTTTCGGCGCATATCTTTCAAGAAATCAGCTTTTATAAGGACATTTTCCTTTGTTACGGCAAAAGACTTCCACCACACGTAAGGTCCGGCAACAACTTTTATGCGGTAATCGCCGTGCGGAAGATAAACTTTTTTTGTTGAATAAGTCCTGTTGCGCGCATTTTTTTCTTCCGGGTGCTTTTTTTCCGGAACCTGGGTCAGAACGCGGCGTGTATTCATTATCTCTGGAATCTGGTCGCCGTCATTTTCAAAAAAGAAAGCCCGAACCGGCAAATCTGAGCCAGAAGTGCTTGTGGCAGGCATTTTCATTTCAACTTCAACAGGTGTGTACCACGAGCGCAGAATTGTCGCATAAAAAAATCCTTCAAACCAGCCGTAGACACAAAGAAACGCAAAGAGCGCACAGGCGGAAATAATCGCCATAATACGGTTACGTTTTCTGTCTTTTGGAATATATTCAATCTCTTTTAAAACATTTTTTGAAAGAACAATTTTTGCAAGCTGCACGCGTATGCTGTGAACATCATAATGCTTCAGATATCTTTTTATTGCCTTTATAATCGGCAGAATTGACTGATAACGGCTTTTTGCCTTCGGACGCATCATCTTATGGATAAGGCGGCAGACGCATCTTGGAATCTTCTTGTCTATTTTCCGCGGCGAGATGTATTTTCCTTTCTTTATTATATTCAGAGTCTCGATTGTCAAAGTTCCAGGATAAGGCTTTGTTCCAGTAACCATCTCGTAAAGCATAACCCCAAGAGCATAAATGTCCGCACGGCAGTCAACCTTTGCGCTGTCCTCAAACTGTTCTGGCGGCATATAGGCAGGTGTTCCAAGAGCAACTCCGCTCTGAGTAAGTGTGTCTTCCCCGGAAGTTTCTGAGGCAATTCCAAAATCAGTGATTTTTATTTCCGCGCGCTTTGAAATAAGAATGTTTCCCGGCTTAATGTCGCGGTGAACAATATTTTTTGTGTGCGCAAATTTCAGTCCGTAGCAGGCATCCTGGATTATCAGCATTGCAATCTGCGGACTCACAGAAGTCTGTTTCTGAAGAATCTTATCAACAGCCATTCCGTCAACAAATTCTTCCACAATATAATAAGCGTTGCCTTCAGTAAAAATATCGTAGAAATTCACAATATTCGGATTCTGAAGCTCGCCAAGAATTTTTGCCTCAAGAATAAATCTTTTTATGTTTGTTGAATTCTTTTTTGCCGTAAGCTTCTTGATTATAACCGGTCTCTTTAAAGTCGGATGTGTGGAACGGTAAACAACACCCATTCCGCCTTTTGCAATAATTCCTTCTATTTTATATTTTCCAATCTTTTCAGGAAAAACTTCTGGCATTTTATCCCCCAAAACACTGTTAAATCATTCTACCGTAAAAAAAATATTTATTCACCAACTTTAACTATATCACTTTCAAGGTCAACAGGTCTGTCTTTATGGACAAGAACAACATTCTGCCTGTCGGGATTATGAATCTGGACATATTTTCCGTGCTGACGCAAGGCATAATTTCCCTGAATCGGACGGTGGCCACCAAAATAAAGCGCATGCGGATTTCCGGTAAGCGAATCCAGCATTTTCTTTACGCTTCCTTCTTTTGCGGCATTGTTTTCTGTCCACGTAAGCCCAAGAATAACCTCGTCAGAATCCATTCCACAGATAATCTCATCGCGGGAAAAAGCTCTGACAGGTTCCGCGTGACTTACTACACATTCAGGAAAAACCGCAGCCAGCGGAAGATTCCGTTCAAAACAGGAGATGACCATAAGCACATCATCGCCGTAAACCATCGACATAAAATCCTTTACCATCTCGCCTTCATTCGCAAATTTCCTGAACGGATAATCGCCAGGCCCGCGCACATTCATTATGTTCTCGTGATTTCCCTTCAATATATGCACATTCGCCGGAAAAGCGATTTTCAGCTCCATAATCATGGAAAGCAAGGTCAACCCCTCGCTCATCTCCTCGGTCATAGCGTTTCCGTCATAAATTCCGCGGTTAAAATCATCCAGCGCATTCATCCAGCGCAACCGCCCGCGCAACTCCGAATGCAGAAGGTCGCCCACGAAAACAATTCTTGCCTTGTCTTCCTGCAGAGCCTGAAAAACAGAAACCAGCCTTTTTGTTCCATTTATTTCTGAGAACGCAAAAGATTCAGGCAAAGTAAAATTCAAGATATTACGCAAAAAATAAGCGCGCGCATGCAAATCCGGCACAATGATTAAAGGCAATCTTGCGCTTTCCGCACCAGAAAAATCAATCAGCCCGCCCAGCCTGCCAGAACCTGCCGCCGGCCGGTAAGAGCAAATCTCATTTTCCAGCACAGAAGCCGCAGAATCCGCTACCGAAAAAAGGTAATCATGCGCAGGCAGCTCGCACAAAACAGAATCGTCTTCCAAAAATAACTTAAGTTTCTCGCTCAACTAAAATCCCATAAAAAATATAAACCCGCAAAATACCGGGCAAAAAGCCCTCCGCACAAATCACGAGATAACAAGATTCATCGTGCCAATCGTAATCTTGTCGCCCTTGTTAAGACGAAAATATTTTCCCTCAGGAATCCGTCTGCCGTTCACAAAAGTTCCGTTCGTGCTTTTTTCGTCCCTTATAAAATAAGCGTCACGGATTTTCTGAATAATTGCGTGGTGCCGGCTCGCAAGTTTATTGTCAATCACAATGTCGTTGTCGTATTCGCGTCCAAGCGTAATCTTTGCCACAAGCTCAATTTTCTTTTTGTTGAACATCAGATATTCTGCCGGCGAAGATTCTGAAATCTGCTCCAGATGGCGTCCGACCGGCGACTCATTGATAATAGTTGTATTTTCCATTTTTTTTCCTCAAATATCATTTTATTATCACCCACCTTGCAAAGAATGTCAAAAAATTTCAAAAGCATAAAATAAAAAGGAAAAAGATTTTTCTACTTTTGCCGGGGAAAGTTTTCCCCTCGTCTCAAACCTACGGTTTTCGCCTACCCTTTCCAGCGGGGACACCCCGCGAGTTTGCAAAGCAAACTCGATAGTTTACGTACAATGCCCCGTATGAAATTGCTTGACCAAACCACTAGGGGGGGGGTAAAATCAGTATTATTTTATATCAGGAGTTTTTATGAAAAAAATAATTTCCTTAATTCTTGCAGCAACTTTGTTTTCAGGTTTTGCGTTCGCAAAAAACTACAAAGGCGACATCCAGCTTAGCATGGGCGGAAGCGCAGAAGAAATGAAGGTAAAAGACGATTTTGATATGACTGCAAAATCTGGAATGTTTGAATTTGACGTTCAGACATGGCATCTTTTTGGAATCAACGACTGGTTCAGCGTTGGTTTCATGGGTGGTTTTAACACAGGTATAGGTCTTACAACAGAATTAAAAGAAGACACTCTTGGAAAAGTAGACTCAGATGATTTAGCTGTTGCAGCACACGTGAACTTTTTGCTCGGCCCTGCAGTCGGCTTTGACTTAGGTAAAGTTGTCCGATTCAATGTTACCACAGGATTAGACCTTGGAATTATAAATATGTATTCTCGCCAGCAGGAAAGTGATTCTTCAGAGTTGACTGCTCCTTACTGTAGTTCTGCCGGTATTGTGTTCCAGACTCAGGCAAAATTCCTTCCAAAATCAAGAGTCAGTCCTATTGTAAGCTACAGAATCACAAATGATTTCTCTAAAAAACTTTTTATTTATGATTCAAAAGAAGATGATCACAAAGATTATTCTGTAGATTCAATCAATGTTATAAATAATGCATTTACTGTAGGAATTTCTTTCAACTGGTAACCCTAAAAAATCCAAGTCAAATACCAGAAAAAAAACGCCGGAACAAATATTCCGGCATTTTTTTTATTTTCCAAAGATTTTTTCCTTTATTTTTTTCAGGATGTTTTTTGTCTGCTCCGACGATTCCTCCAGTTTCTGCTTTATTACCTTGTCCGCCTTTGTAAGCTGGGAATGTCCCGCCTTGAAAAATTCAATGACCGTCTCCTTGCAGATTTTACGCATTTCCGGGTCAAGCTTATTGATTGCCTTAAGGACTTTCACTGAATTCCTGGCAAAATTCAGTTCAAGCTCAGTGTTTGTCTTTGCATCAGTTGACTCGATTATCTTAAATACTGTGTCAACAAAAATCTCACGGCGAGCCGGCTCAAGTTTTGAAATCCACTCATTGAACGTGTTATGGAAAAATTTGCTTCCGTAATCATTGTTTTCAAGAATCACAAAATCTTTTCCCATAATGTGCCACGAAAAAGGATCGTGCTGCATAACGCCGATTTCATCGCTTTCCACAAAAATCTGTTTTCCTATGTGCTGAAAAAGCATTCCCACAATTGAAAACTGCGGATAACAAGACTCAACCTTCTCCGCAATCCGCACGAATTCCGGAGACTTTACCCTAGCCTCGTAAAATCCAGGTCCGTCATTGTTGTATATGCAAAGAATCCGCTCGCTTATTTTCTTGTCAACAACCGCGCTTGCATACATCGCCAGGTTTCCGCCTTTTGAATGTCCGCCAATCCTAATTTTTCCTTTTAGGTTTTTCGCGGCTTTTTCAAGATATTCAACGGCATCTTTCTGGGCAGGAACTTCCTTTTCCGTGGCAAGATTAAAATCCTCCTTCCATCCGACAATAGAATCATCAGTTCCGCGGAAACAGATGAAATTTGTCCTGTCCGGCAATTTGTACGAAGCCGCCGCGAACTGCTCCTCTATAGTCAAGTCAATCTTGGAGACGTAACCGGTTATACGGATATTTTCAAAACGTCGGGTTCTTGCGACCTGCAAAAAAAACGGAGCGGTTTTCCTGTTGATTAAAAGTCCGGTCTCGGAGCGTTTCTTAAAATCCCTGGAATTCTCAAAGATTTCCGCAAGTTCAGAAAGTTTCATCTCTGCACTAAAATCGTAGTCCGGCAAAAGTCTGTCAAAATTCAAATAAGAAATCTGGCAAAGAACAAGAGCGTCAACCCTGCAAAACGGAGACTGCTCAAAGGGCAAATCGCCACGCCATTTAATATAGTCTTCAATATTCGCCATAAATTTGTGTCCTTAAATGAAAATATTTGTTATATTTAATATAACAACATGGAGGATTTATGACAAATTCCAATTCAACACAAATTTCTTTGATAAAAGAACAGAACAAATTTCTTGCCAGAACCTATGGCTGGATGGCTTTAGCTTTAGTAATAAGTGGTCTGACAGCTTTTGGCACAGCAGCATACATTGCTTCAATCGGCATAAAGCAAGCCTACGGATTTTTTCAGATAGGATTTCCAGTTCTTGCGATTGCAGAAATAGTTCTTGTCTGGTGGCTTTCGGCTTCAATCGGAAAAATTTCTGCGGCTGGAGCAACAGTTGCGTTTGTCATTTATTCAGTTTTGAACGGAATGACGCTTTCCTCAATTTTTATTGTTTACCAGCTTTCTTCGCTCGTTACAATTTTTGCAACAAGTGCGGCAATGTTTGCGGCAATGGCACTTTATGGAACTTTCACAAAGCAGAACATTCTTTCGTTCGGAAGATATTTCTTCATGGCTCTGATTGGCGTCATCATCGCATCAATAATCAATCTTTTTGTACGCTCGGACCGTTTTGACTGGATTATCTCTATTGTTACAGTAGTCCTTTTCACAGGACTTTCGGCTTATGATGCGCAAAAAATGGTCCGTGTAAGCGAACGCGCGGAAAATTCAGATGTTTTCAGAAAAGCCTCAATTATTGGCGCACTTGAACTATATCTTGATTTTATAAATATTTTCCTTTCAATGTTAAGACTTTTTGGAAAAAGAAACAATTAGACTTTCAAAATGTCAGTAAACAAGGATTATTTAAAGGGAGTTTTCTACATTCTGCTTTCAGCCTTCAGTTTTGCATTGATGGCATTGTTTGTAAGGCTGAGCAGAAATGTTCCTTTTGTACAGAAAACTTTTTTCAGAAATATTGTCGCTTTTGGAATCACTTTTTTTTCAATCATTGCAGGAATTATCAAGGGCGGAATTGAGCAATACAAGATTCCTAAAGAAAGCTGGCCGTTTCTGCTGTTGCGCTCGGTAGCCGGTTCAATCGGGATTTTCGGCAATTTCTATGCGATTGATCATTTGATTCTTGCCGATGCAAGCATCTTGAACAAAATGGCGCCGTTTTACACAGTTCTATTCTGCTTTTTGCTTTTAAAAGAGAAGATAAAGATTGTTCCGCTTTTTGCAATCATAACCGCATTCTGCGGCGCAATGCTTGTGGCAAAACCTTCTTTTGACTTTTCAAAAACACTGCCTTCACTTGCCGGTGTTGCCAGCGGTTTTGGAGCCGGATTTGCGTATGCGTGCGTAAGAAAACTTGGAAAACAAAAATGCTCCGGAAAGGTTGTAATCTTGTTTTTCAGTGCATTCTCAACGCTGCTTGCGGTTCCATACATGATTTTTAATTTTACGCCAATGACAAGAATGCAGACAATCTATCTGCTTCTTGCAGGACTTTCAGCCGCAGTAGGGCAATTCACAATAACTGCGGCATATTACCATGCACCAGCGGCAAAAATCTCAATATTCGACTTCTGCCAGATTATTTTCTCAGCAAGCCTTGGATTTTTTATCCTGGGACAAAAACCTGACATACTCAGCGTTATTGGCTACATAATAATTCTTTCAATGGCAACTTTAAATTTTTTCTATAACAACAAAACTTCAAAAGATGAGATTCCAGGAAACTAGTCTGAACTTGATCAAGCTTTCTGTACAGGCGCAGCAGATTTTTCCAGTTCAGCAGATTTTTCAGCCTGCGCTTTTTGTTCATCTTCGCGCTTCATTTCTTCCTGGAATTCGCTTTTGTCGCAATATTCAACTTCTATTTTTCCGTTAACTTCATTCACTTTAAAAATAGAATTTTCTGCGTAGTTTTTTACAAGCCAATCATCGTATTCAGTCCAGTTTGCAAACGACATTTTTTTTGCATTTATCATAGAACAACTTCCTGAGCAAGTGCGGAAATTCCGGAATCCGCAAAATCATTCTTTTTTACAAGATTTTTTATATCTTCCGGTGAATATTTTTCTTCCGGATAAAGCACAACAACGGATTTGTCACCTTTTAAAAGAAAATTTTGTTCACCAAAAGCTGTATAACGCGTTGCGCCAACCGAAACCATAATTTTTTCAGGAAAACCGGATTCCTTCAAATAAGAATTTATGTTTTCCGCCGGGCCTTCATCTTTTTGCGCATTGAATTTTTCAACCAGCCAGTTTTCAAGCTTTCCATAAATGTAGGAATAATCACGAATAGCGCTGTTCTCGCCGTATTCAAAGACGTTTTCACCGCGGACCATAAAAGAAGCGATTCTGTAGCCGTTCAAAATTCCTTTTTCATCAAAAGAATCCAAGGAAATAAGGTTTTCAGAAAGCCCCTTGCTTGATTTTCCCCAGTTTTTCTTTAGGCTGATTTTTTTTGCACCGGCTTTTCGGATTGAAACATCATTTGAAGCTCCAAAACAAATCGGACTAAGAGCCAAAATTTTTCCATCCTTCCATTTTGCATTAAAGATAATGGCACATTCCGGCTCAATCTGAATCTTCTGTTCATTTGCAGGAAAAATTATTGTCCTTGAGTCAAACGGAAAAACTCCTAAAAATGCAGGAGTTTCCCCGCTTCCGCTTATATTCGGAAGATACGTCGGAAACAACGCTTTTGGAGCATTAAGTTCCTGCGTTTTCACATTCTTAAAATCAAAAGCTTCTCCGGCCTGCTCAAGATGCCCAGTAAAATTTCCGGCAACGCCAAAGCAGGCGCATTTTTCTAGCTCAATTTTATTCATTTTTGCTATTCAGCCTTGTGAAAATCGATGATTTTTCCCGCATGCCACAATTTTTCCAAGTCATAGAAATTTCTTGCAGCCTCAGACATAAGATGAACAACAACCGGCCCAATATCGATAAGATTCCAGTCATCGCCATCAGGACTTTTCCTGTTTGTGACATGGATTTCCATATCGTTTTCCTTTACGTAATCCTTTACCTGCTTGTAAAGCCCCTGCCAATGCGCAGAAGATGTGATTGTTGTTATTACAAAATAATCTGTCCAGCTGTTCAGCTCGGAAACATCGATTACTGTAACATCTTTTCCTTTGCCATCCTCAAGAAGGCGGGCAATTTCCAATGCTTTTTGTTCTATAGTCTTATTTTCCATTTTTTCCCCCATTTATTTTTTGAAAATTTATTCACCGCGAGAGGCACGAACATATCGGCCGTCAAAATCTTTACCTAAAATAATCGTAAAGTCAACATCTGCCGAAGTATCACTTTCTGAGCGGGAAAGGTCAACCTCTTCTTCCTGTATGTTTGTACAATGAATAAAATTTCCAACCATTGAAGCAATTTCTTTATTTCCAATGTGATCAATAATCACAGTTTTTTCATAGTCATTCCTGTCTGCATTAACGGCACTAAGGACATCGTAGCTTGCATTCTGGAACAAGATTGAAGTATTGTGCGCAAGCCCCTGGACTGTAGTTCCATTCTTTATCTCAAGGACATAAACGCGGCTGGCATAAGTTCCGCTATTTGAGATAAGCATATTTGTGCTCTGCTTTACGGCTTCTTTTATGAACTCACCATTGTTCAAAGGAAACATAAGCCTTTGTCCGTCCATAATCCTGATTCTTCCAGTTACTGTCTGCCGCGCAATTGTCTCTGAATCCATATTGGAAATCTGAAAAAGAAGCCGGCGGGAATCATCGTCATTCAAATTCAGCGTTATAAATTTCTTAAACTGCCTGAAGTTGTTTTTCTTTGCAAAAAGAACATTTTTCTTGTCGTGCAGCATTGAATAAAAAGCGGCAACAACATTCTGGTAGCGTTCCTGTACATCAAAATCAGATTCGTCTTCATTCCGGTATTTTATATACGTTGAGATTTTATCACCATCCAATGTAACAGCACCAGAAGGCAAAAGCCACCGTTCCCCGTTCTCAGAGACAGAATCAACCGGAGCCGGAATAAAAACCCTCATTCCGCCAAGCATATCCGTAATCTTTATGAAGTCAGAGAATTTCATCGACATATAGAACGGAATCTTGCAGGCAAGAAGTTTTTCTATCTCAGATTTGTATGCCTCGCAGCCTTTTTCCTTATAAACCTGATCAATGCGGTCAACGCGCCCCAAAGACTGATAAATCGCCGCCGTATTTCCGGGAATATTAACCGCGGCAGCCTTTCCAGAAACCGGATAATAAATCAGCACATTTGTGAAAATCACACTTCCGTCATCATCTTCAAGAATGTTCAGGACGCGCACAACCTGGTCTTCAGAAAGCATTTCAGCAACATTGTCTTTTTTTAATGAGGCTGCCATCAAAATTGAAACAACAACAATGATAAGAATAATTATTCCAAGAAGAATCGCACCTTTTTGCTCGTCCCTTAATCTGATTCTGTTCATACTCCACCTGATTCAAGATATTTCAAAAGCTCTTCTGTTTCCGGCGCAATTTTTTTGCCTTTTTTCAAAAGATATTCCTTGCTGTCTGAAACTACTTTGTAAAATAATTCATCCAAAGAAAGATTTTTTATGCTTTTCATATAAGCATCGTTCACATGCTCGCGCCCTGGCTCAATTTTGTCAGAAATATACAGAATTTTTCCCAGCGGGCACAATCCTTTTTTTCCAAATGTATGGTTTGCGACAGCCTCTATCACTTCTGGCTCATGAACATCAAATTCATCTTGAAGCTTTATTGCGGCAGCCCTGCCATGGAGCAACGAAGGATTTGATTTTTCCAGCTCAGAAACAGGTTTTCCGTCACCTTCGGCAGTCTTAAGCAGCTCTTCCGGAGGAAGCTTTTTGCACATATCATGCGAAATTCCTGCAAGATAACCAGTTTTTTCATCAAAACCATATTTTTTGCAGAGTTTTGCGCAAGTTTCTGCGGTTCTTACAGAATGTTCATATCTTGCCTGCCCCACAGATTTTTTTACATATTTCCTGATTTTTTCAGTAACTTCATCAATATTTTCAATCATTTTCGCTTACCATACAGATTATTAGAAATAATATACTGAAAAACCGGTTCTGGAACAAGGTAACGCCACGCCTTGCTAAGCGCAATTCTTGCCCGGATTTCTGTTGAGGAAACTGGAAACACCGGATTTTCCACAAATGAATGGTTATACGGAAACTTCTCCAGATAACTTTCGTCAGCGTAGTCTTCTGAATAATCTCCGGAAGGTCTGTTCCTGCTGATTTCCGTTTTTATTCCATTGTGGTCAGGATTTCTGCGCGCAATCAAAATATCCGCAAGCCCGGCAATTTTTTCAGGATTTTTCCACCTATAAAACTGGGAAGCAACTTCCTGTCCCATCACGAAAGCCGGCCGTGAACCATCAAGCTCATCCTTATATTTTTCAGAAATATAAGAAAGCGTGTCCACAGTATATGAAGTTCCACCGCGAAGAATCTCACAATCCTCGGCAAAAAATCTCTGGACGCCGTCAAGACAGGACGATCTGCAGAAAAGCCTCACCATCTCAAGCCGTTGTTCAGGTGAAACCGCGGAATCCATCTGTTTATGCGGTGGAATATATGTCGGAACAAAAAGAATTTTGTCAAATCCGTATTCCGTCAGGACTGTATCAGCAAGCATTGCATGTCCAAGATGAATCGGGTTAAAGCTTCCGCCAAGAACTGCAATTTTCATTACTTTTCGCTTCCAGGATACTGGATATTTTCATCGTCAAAATCATCTGATTGCATAAAACCAGGAGTTTTTATCGTTCCACCTTCCGTCTTTGAATCCGAATCGTTTCCTTCCAGCCGGTTCACAAGCTCAATAATCGCTTTTTTTGCGGTTCCCATTCCAATATTATTCTGGACAGAAACAGGAATAACAGTTGTCTGCGGCTCTTTTTCCTTGATTGCATAAACAACTTCCGCCGCATTTTGTTCCGCACCGTCAACATCAATCTTGTTTGCAAGAACAATACGCGGTTTCTCCAGAAGTGAAGGCGAATAATTTCCAAGCTCATCAAGCAACGTATTATATGCAGTAAGATAATTTTCGTCTGAACAGTCAATCATGAACAAAAGGCATGCTGTGCGCGAAATGTGCTTCAAAAAGTCAAAGCCGAGCCCCACGCCTTCAGAAGCCCCCTCAATAATTCCAGGGATGTCCGCAATTATTATATCCTGCTCATCATCAACCCTAAGGACGCCAAGATTTGGAATCTTGGTTGTAAAAGGATACGGCGCAATCTTTGGACGGGCATTTGTAAACGCCGTAAGAAGTGAAGATTTTCCTGCGTTCGGAAAACCAACCAGACCGACATCAGCAATTATGCTAAGTTCCAGCTTTACAGTCCGCTCTTCGCCCGGTGCTCCAGGATGTGCATACCGCGGAGCCTGATTTGTTGAAGTCTTAAAATGGACGTTTCCCCAGCCGCCTTTGCCACCTTCCAAAAAAAGAAATTCCTTGTTTTCCTCGTCATCTGTAAAATCGTGGATAAGCTCGTTTGTGTATGCGTCACGGATTGTGGTTCCCGGTGGAATTGGAATAACAACATCCTCGCCATCTTTTCCAAACCTGTTCCAGCCTTGTCCATCGCCACCATTACGAGCCTTAAAAATATGATGATGACGAAGCCTTGAAAGCGTGCGCATATTTCTTTTTACAACAAAAATAACATTTCCGCCTTTTCCGCCATCACCACCGTTAGGTCCACCATGAGGAATATATTTTTCCCGGCGGAACGCAATGCAGCCATTTCCGCCTTTTCCAGAATGAACTTCAATTACTGCTTCATCAGCAAACTGAAACATTTTTTACCCCGCAAAATTCAACAAATATAAACACCAAAAAAAATACCCGGCACAGAATAATACTCCGAACCGGGTAGTAACAAAATATTCAGACTAGACTATTCAGCCTTTGAAGGTGTTACAGAAATGAACTTTCTGTTCATTCTTTCGTGGAAAACAACATTTCCGTCTGCTGTAGCAAACAAACTGTCATCACCAGCTCTCTGAACATTATCTCCAGGGAAGAATTTTGTTCCACGCTGACGAACAATAATTGAACCAGCTGTTACAAATTCTCCGCTATATTTTTTTACACCCAAGTTTTTAGGGTTAGAATCACGACCGTTTTTTGCGCCGCTACCGCCTCTAGTTCTTCCCATTTTATAGCTCCTATCTTATAAACTATTTATTACAAGTTTCAGATTATCCGGAAACTCCTTTGCAACCGACTCAAGACCAGTCTGCAAAAAATCCCCAGCATATTTCAGTTTTTCTTCAACCTCAGAAGGAAAACCTTTCAAAACCCTGAATCTGATAAAACCTCTTTTTGAAGTATCAGTCTCAAGATTTACAGCAGGCAATCCAGAAAGAACTTGCAGTGTTGTCCGAATCAAAACCGTAACCGCACTACAAACTATATCTGAACCACGCTCAGCATATCTGGCATGCCCTTCAGCTGTACAGCCAACCAGCACACCAGTTTTACTGCGCTCAATCAGCACAGATGTCATTTAAGCATTAATTGATTCAACGCGAACGTTTGTGTAATGCTGTCTGTGACCGATCAAACGGTGATAATCTTTCTTTGATTTGTATTTTAAAACAAGAACTTTTTTGTCGCGGAAAGATTCCTCAACAACTACAGTAACTTTTGCGCCTTTTACGTATGGAGCTCCAACAGAAACTTTGTCACCATCGCTTACGAGCAATACTGTATCAATTTCAATTTTAGCACCTTTTTCAGCATCGATAGAATCAACTGTCAATACAGCGTCCTTTTCTGCTTTGTACTGTTTGCCCTTATATTCAACAAGTGCGTACATATTTTCAACCTCTGAATTAAAAATCTGGTACAAAACAGCCGCAGTATTTAACGGGTGATACTACAACTTTTGTAACCATAGTGTTCTGATATTTTATCAAATTGAATGATTAAGGTCAACAAATAAAACATCAGAACTTACTATACTAAAACTTATATGTTCCGGTTGTAATTGTTCCACCGTTGCTGTAAACATCAAAATTAACGGATTTTTCAACTTTGCTTAGCTCTGCATAGAATTCCTTGAGATTCTTTACAGCTTTTCCGTTTACAGCTGTAATCACATCACCCTGCTGAAGCCTGAGCGCAGAAGCCGGAGATTTTGCAAGGACATTTGTCACAAGGACGCCCTTGTCTGTGTCAAGCTCAAACTGCTTCTTCACCTCCTCTGTGATTGGAGCAGCTATGAAGCCCGGCCAAAGTTTTCCATTGTCAGAAGAGACTTTTTCTGTTCTTTCTTCTATCTTTACAGAAAGAGTAACTTCCTTTCCATCGCGGATAACAACAAAGTCAACTGTTTTTCCTGCCTCAAGACGGCCAACCTCACGCTGAACCTGATCAACATCCTTGATTTTATGACCACCGACAGAAACTATGTAGTCACCAGGACGCATTCCGCCTTTCTGTGCAGGAGATCCGATAAATACCTGGGCAGCAAGAGCGCCATCTTTATCGTTCACGCCAAGAGCTTCCTTATAATCATTTGAAGCCGGCATAAGAGAAACGCCAAGCCATCCATAGACAACTTTTCCGCTGCTGATAAATGAATCAATCGCACCTTTTATATTGTTTATCGGGATTGAAAAACCAAGTCCCTGGGAACCACCGGACTGAGAAGCAATCCATGTATTGATTCCGATTATTTCTCCATAAATATTTACAAGCGGTCCGCCTGAATTTCCCTGATTGATTGCCGCATCTGTCTGGATAAAATCATTGATATTTCCGATACCAGAGCCGGAACGGCCTTTCGCGCTTACAATACCCTGTGTCACAGACTGGCTGTATCCAAGCGGAGCGCCCATGGCAAGACAAATATCACCGGTTTTAACCTGATCAGAGTCGCCAAGAATCGCGACTGGAATTGACTTGTCTTTTGACTCAAATGAGACAAGCGCAATGTCCATGCGTGAATCAGAACCGACTAATTTTCCGTCAAATTCGCGTCCGTCATTCAGCTTTACAGAAATCTTTGTTGCCTCGCCAGCAACATGGTTATTTGTAAGAACGTAAAGAGTATCACCTGTTCTGCGCACAATAACACCCGAACCAAGACCTTTCTGCTCATATTCGCGGGTTCTGCCTTTCTTATTGTCATCGCTGTCATCAGGAACACCGAAAAAATATCTTCTTATGTCGTCAAAAGGATCTATTGTCTGCACAGTTTTTGTCTCTGTAACATCAACCTCCACAACAGAAGGAAGAACTCCGTCACTTATGGCGCGGAAAGAATTCTGCAGCGCCTCCACAATTTTCAAAGACTCAGATGGAACAATTGCTGAAGTTTCCGCATAGGCTGTGCTGGCATTACCCACAACAGGAGTTTTGCTGCATGAAAGGGAAATTATCCCGAAAGAAAGAACGGCAGCGCCGGCCACACCAATCAAACATTTTGTCCAAGTTTTCATTTATGCCTCCGTAAAAGTCAATTGGCTTTTTTTAAAGATAAACACAAAAAACTGAAATGGTTACAAAAATCGGTTTTTGGGAAATTTATTTTTTATAGTTCAAATCTGTAAGAATTTCAGTGTGATCCTCAAAAACCGCAACCGTATGTTCCTCATGTGCGGAAGGCTTCCTGTCCTCTGTCACAACCGTCCAGCCGTCTTTTTCAGAATAGACATCCGCAGTTCCAAGGTTTATCATCGGTTCTATTGCAAGGACCATTCCTGCCTGGATGCGCGGATTCGGGCCATGGCTAGGACAATTAGGAATGCTTGGATCCTCATGGACTTCAAGACCAACTCCGTGTCCGCAGTAATCATAGACAACTCCGTAACCATGTTTTTCGGCAATATTGTATACCGCGTTGGAAATATCGCTAATTCTGTTGCCGACTTTGCATGCTTCAATTCCAGCAGCAAGACATTCAAGGGTAACATCATCAAGTTTTTTTACCTCAGGTCTTACATTGCCAACAAGAACTGAATGGCACGAGTCGCTTATAAAACCATTCAGGTCGATTCCTGCGTCAATGGAAACTATATCTCCATCCCTGATGATTTTTTTTGCAGAAGGAACACCGTGAATAACCTGCTCATTTATGCTTATGCACAATGCGCCAGGAAAATCCTCGTGGTACCATGCCGGAGTTCCGCCGTGCTCCTTGATGAATTTCACGGCAATATTATCAAGTTCCTTTGTGGACATTCCAGCTTTAACCTGCGGAATTATAAAATTAAACATATCGGCAAGAAGATGGCACGATTTTCGAATGCCTTCAATTTCTTCACTATTCTTCAAACGAATCATAACTATAACCTCTTTCTACAAAATCTTTCTTATTAGAAGAAGAAATTTTTATCGCCTCTTCCTCGCAGATTGCAGAAGTCTGATAATCTCCCATTTTTTTGTATAATCCAGCCATCTGATGCAAAAAGAAAGCATCATCCTTGGCGGAAAAGCCTAAATCCAGCGCGCGTTCAAAAATATCCAGCGCAAGCTCATCGTTTATTGTATCCACAACATTCCGCTTTAAAAGACTTAGCGTAAATTCCATTACTTCCGGGAAAAACAGCCGGAAATATGAATAACTGTACTCCATGCGGATAATCTGCTCCAGAAGAATAAGGGCATCATAAAACTCACGGCGAAGCGCAAGCTCCTCCGCAAGAATATAGCCGTAGTCCATAAAATCTTCGCGCGTGAACCAGTGCTTAAGGCTGAAATCCGCATGGTTCATTGACATACGCTTGAATTCCTCTACAGCCTCATCCTCGCGATTGTGCATCAAATCAAAAAATATAAGTTTTGCCCGGCTTTCTTCATCAGTCCGGGCTGAAAGCCAAGTGTAATAATCAAAAGAAGTTTTTGTGTTTTTTGTGAACGCGTTCCTTGTGCACAAAGACTCATCAAAGAGGGAACGCTGACGTGCATCAGAAAGAATCTCGTAGGCTCTTACAAGCTCCTGGAATTTTTCTGAATCAGAATTCTGCGTAGCATCCGGATGAAAAAGTTTTGCCTTTGTCCTATAGGCTTTTTTTATCTCCGCAGCAGTCGCATTCTGTCTTATACCCAAAATTCTATAACAATCAATCACTTTTTTTACTCTGGCACAAAATTAAAATATCTTGAACAATGCCTCAATCTGTGGCTTGTGGATTACAAGAACAGGACAATGCGCATAATTCACAATTTCACTTCTTGCAGTTGCCGCCGCAGAACGATGTGGCTGGGATTCAATAACCTTAAGTTTGTCTTTTGTCTCATGGCCGCCCAAAAGAATCATATCAGCAGAAATCTCATCCGCCGCCTTTATGATTTCAGCCCAGACCGAACCTTCCCTAAGCTCAGTCTCAATTTCCATACCCTTTGACTTTGCAAGATTCTTAACATATTCAAGATAAGTTTTTCCATCCCGCTTCAAGTCGCTCTCATAGGAATCTTTTTCCTCGGAAACAAGGAATTTTGAGTTCGTAAGAAATTTGATTGTGGCTGTATCAACAACATAAACAGCCTTTAAAGCCAGAGAATATTGCTTCGACAGCATTATAGCATACATCGCAGCCTGAACAGAAGATTCTGAGCCATTTATCGCAACGATAATTTTTTTCAACAACGGATTTTTATTCATTTTCTGCCTCGCTGACTTTACGGTCATTACGACGTTTTAAAGCTTTTAGAACAAAAACGTTTTCACGTTCCTTTTCTTCCAGGGAATTTTCTATATATTTCATTGTCTCACGCGTCTGCGGAATAACCATCTTATCAAGGGAATTTACACGGCGCTGAGTTTTCTTTACTTCCTCTGCAAGCCGCCAGACAATCGTGCGGATTGAAGCCATTTGTGTAAGCAAAGAAATCAGCCTGAAAAACTTATTGATAACATCATCAGTGTTCGCATAAGTTCCAATCATCGTGTAAAAAAGCTGGCGCTTCGGAAGCTGCACATCAATTGTTGAAAAAGTCATTCCGCCAATAACAACCTGTTTTTCCTGCATCTCAAAATCATAATGGACGTTATGTGCAATGCGGCGTACCTGGTCAGAACCGTCTGCCATAAGCATTCTTTTAAAAGCCGGATAAGCCTGTTTTACCGCGTCGTCAATATCCTTTTCCAGAAGCTTGACTTTATCAACCATGTGCATAAGTTCCTGCACAAGAAGCTCGCGTTTCTGCTCAAGCAAATCATAGCCGTTCACAGAAATCGCCAGCTGCTCTTTCATCGCAAGAAGATTTGATTTTGTTGGTGCAATATTCAGTTTTGCCATAAAACACCGCCTTGAATCAGTCTATTTCTGTTTTTGGAAGATATTTTTCAATAAATTCAGGCTTGATTCTGAACAATTCTTCTTTTGGAAGAACTGAAAGACATTTCCATCCTATTTCAAGGGTCTGTTCAATTGTACGGTCCTCGTATTCACCTTGGGTAAGAAATTCTGATTCAAATTTATTTCCAAACTCAAGGTACTTTTTGTCGAGTGGAGAAAGTTCCTCCTCGCCAATAATTGACGCAAGATTCCGGATTGACTTTACTTTTGAGTAAGCCGCAAAAAGCTGAGATGAAACATTCGCATGGTCTTCGCGTGTCATGTCTTTTCCGATTCCGTCTTTCATAAGACGAGAAAGAGACGGTAATCCCGCAACCGGCGGATAAATTCCTTTTGAATCCATCTCGCGGTCAAGAACAATCTGACCTTCAGTTATATAACCCGTCAAATCTGGAATCGGGTGGGAAATATCATCGTTAGGCATTGTCAAAATCGGAATCTGGGTGATAGAACCTTCAGAATCCTTTATTTTTCCGGCGCGCTCGTAAAGTTCCGCCAAATCCGAATACAAATATCCCGGATAACCTTTTCGGCCCGGAACTTCTCCACGTGTGGTTGAAATCTCGCGCAAAGCCTCGCAGTAGTTTGTCATATCTGTAAGAACAACAAGAACGTGCATTCCTTTTTTGAACGCAAGATATTCCGCGGCTGTAAGCGCACAACGAGGCGTCATGATTCTTTCAATAGAAGGAGCGTCCGCCAATGACTGGAACATAACAACCTTTGAAAGAACACCTGATTCCTCAAACGTGTTTACAAAGAACCGCGCAACATCGTACTTGATTCCCATTCCTGCAAAAACCATGACGAACTGCTCGTCTGCGCCACGGAGCTTTGCCTGGCGGATAATCTGAGCCGCAAGCTTGTTGTGCGGAAGTCCGTTTCCAGAAAAAATAGGAAGTTTCTGGCCGCGTACCAAAGAGTTCATTCCATCAATTGCAGAAATCCCTGTCTGGATAAAATCCCGCGGATACGAACGCGAATAAGGATTTATCGGATTTCCGTTTACGTTTACAAATTCTGAAGAAATAATCTCCGGGTAACCGTCTATCGGTTCACCAAGACCGTTAAAAACGCGGCCGAGCAATTCATCGCCGACACGCAGCTCAAGCGGCTTGTCAAGAAATTCAAATGAGCTTTCCTCCAGATCGATTCCTGTTGTTGAACCAAAAATCTGTACAACAGCGACTTTTTCGTTCATATCAATAACGCGGCCAAGACGTTTGCCACCATTTCTGTCGCGGACACTTACCGTTTCGTTGTAGAAAATATTTTCAGTTCGGCGCACAACAACAATCGGGCCATCAACAGAATTCACGCCTCTATATTCAATACCTTTCATTGCCTATACGCCTCCTAAAATGCAGAACCCTTGCTATAAACTGACTCAAGCTCAGCAAACTGACTGTTCATCCTGTTGCGGATTTCGCCAATCTGCTCAAGTTTGTCGTTCGGAACAACCATTTTTATGCGCACAATCTCATCAGCAGCCGGCATGGAATTTATTTTTACAAGCGGACAACCTGATTTTACAAGAGCAAGAGAGCGCTTATAGAAATCCATAATCAGCTGGATAATCATTATCTGCTTTTCTGAGGAACAGTACATATCAACATCGTCAAAGGCATTCTGCTGAAGGAAGCCGTTTTTTATCATCTCAGAGACTTTTAGCACAAGCTGGTCAGACGACGCAAGAGAATCCGGACCAATCAGCTTTACAATTGACTGGAGCCTGTCCTCTTTTTTCAAAAGTTCAAGAGCCTCTGTCCTGACTGTCCACCATACAGGGTTGTGTTTTTCCCACCATTCGCGGACTTCCGCGGCATATTCTGAATACGAGTTAATCCACCCGATCGCAGGATAATGGCGCGCATTCGCCAAATCACGGTCAAGAGCCCAGAAGCAGCGGATAAAACGTTTTGTATGCTGTGTAACCGGCTCAGAAAAGTCACCACCCGGCGGCGATACAGCTCCGATTACAGATACAGAACCTTCCTCGCCCTCAAGGGAGATAACGCGCCCGGCCCGCTCATAAAAAGATGCAAGCCTCGTTGGAAGATACGCAGGGAATCCTTCTTCCGCCGGCATTTCTTCCATTCGGCCCGAAAGCTCACGCAAAGCCTCGGCCCAACGGCTGGTTGAATCCGCCATAATCGCAACATGAAGCCCCATATCGCGGTAATATTCAGCAAGAGTAATTCCTGAATAAAGAGAAACCTCTCGCGCCGCAACAGGCATATTTGAAGTGTTTGCGATAAGAATCGTTCGCTCCATAATTGAACGTCCGGTCCTTGGGTCAATAAGCTCCGGAAATTCTGTAAGAACTTCCGTCATTTCATTTCCACGCTCGCCACATCCGATATAAACAATCAAATCAGCATCGCACCATTTTGCAATCGCGTGCTGGGTCATTGTCTTTCCAGTTCCGAAACCTCCTGGAATCGCGGCAGTTCCACCTTTTGAAAGCGGAAAGAAAATATCAATAACGCGCTGACCTGTTATCAGCGGCTCAGAAACCTCAAGCTTATCAGCGTACGGTCTAGGTTGTCGAACCGGCCAATACTGAGAAAGCTTTATCTCCTCATCAAATTCTGTAGTTCCAATAACATCGTCAACTGTGTAATCGCCTGAACCTTTGAATGTATTCAGCACACGGCCACGGACTGCAGGAGGAACCATGATTTTCTGCGTAACAGACTCAGTTTCCTTTACAGTTCCAAGCGCAAGCCCCGGTTTTATAGGGCTTCCGGCTTTTATTCCAGGAAGAGCGTCAAAATGCCACTTTTTCTGTATGTCGAGAGGCTCGGTTCGTTCACCAGGCAAAAGGAAAGCCCCAGAATGTTCAGCCATAGCCTTTAACGGGCGCTGGATTCCATCATAAATTGTTCCGACAAGTCCAGGGCCAAGGCGAAGAGACAAAGGACGCTGCTGACAGACAACTTTTTCGCCGATATGCATTCCAGTGTCTTCCTCGTAAACCTGAATCGTGGCATTTCCCTTATTCTGGCGGATTATCTCGCCGATAAGTTTTTTCTCGCCAACATCAACAACATCGTAAAGACCACAACCGTCCAGACCTTCAGCAAAAACAATCGGTCCTGAAATGCGGGTTATTTTTCCTTCAATCATTTGTCTTCAAGCCTCCCGCCAAAAAGAGAATCACACAGTTCTGCCCTGTATTTATATTGTATCTGCGAGACAAGCTCCGAAAGCGTAAAGCGGCAGCGAACTGATTTATCGCAGGCTTCCACAATAACGCCCTCCTTATGAGTTAGACCGCAGTCATTTTCAACGATAATTTTATTGAATTCAGTTTTTGAGTATGACTCAACATCAAGCTTTTTATCCAGTTTCTGCTGGACAAGTTTTTCATCAAAACCATAAACGCTTACACATACTTTCTTTGACTTTAAAATATCTTCTGATTTCTCAAGCTGCCTCAGCACAAGCTCAAGACGTTCTTCTTCTGTAAGTTTTTCCAGAAATTCATCAGTCGCCTTGTTAAGCGCGGACTGAATAAAATCCACAAGAAAGCGTTTTTTTTCAAGAGGAAGCGCCGCATTCTTCTGCTTTTCATATGCAGCCAGTTTTTTTTCATCTTTATCTGAAATTTCTTTCTTGGCTTTTTCAACACGGTCGTCAACTTCTGTAAGAATCAGCTGACAGTCAACATCCGCCTTAGACAAAATTCTTTCCGCTTTTTTCCGTGCATCAGACCGAATTTCTTTGTCCAATATTTCTGTAGAACGTAATTCTTCCATGCGTTTTCCTCTTTGAACAGGAACTTCTAAATTTTTGGAAGTCCGTGCATTTTTGATTGCCATGCTTGCACAGCACTAAATTAAACCTGAACGCCTATCGCCTCACGAATGGCATCCGTAAGAGTTTTTTTACCAGAAACATGACCGTCCAGACCTGGAATTTCCACTATGAGCGGAAATTTTCCGGTCTTCTGCCATGCGATCTCTTCTTCTTCAATGGTGGCAGCGGCACCTTCCGTAAGGATAAGGACATTCGGAACTTCATCAACAGGTGTTGAGACAGCTCCGCCTTTTCCTGTCATACGGTTGAACGCCTCAAGAACTTCCTGGCGGGTTTCAGCCACAGTGCCGTCCACGCCAGTAAGCTTGAATGCAAGAACCATTTCCCTGTCACCGATAATATAAAACTTCAATTTCTGTCTCTTTTATTAAAGAACGATAATAAGAAGTCCTACAAGGAATCCCCAAAGACAAATACCTTCCGCAAGACCAACAAACGGAAGAGCTTTTCCAGAAAGTTCAGCATTTTCGCTCATTGCGCCCATTGCCGCAGAACCGATTTTTGCAACAGCCATACCGCCGGCAATACAAGAAAGACCAACAGCCAATGCCGCGGAAACATATTTCCATGCAGAAGAATCAGCAGGAGCCTTCTGGTCTGCAGTTGCCTCAACAGCTGTTTCAGACTCAGCCTCATAGGACTGCGCAGAAAGACCAAAAATTGTTGTGCAAAGAAGAATTGCAGCAATCACAAAAATTTTCTTGTTCATAATAAAACCTCTTTTATCATAAAGATTTTGATTTAAATTTTATTTTCATAATGGAACTGAAGTGGCTTGAATTCCGCACCAGTCTCATTAAAAAATTTACTGAAAAATTCGTAGTACTGAAGTCGAATCACCTGAATCGCCACAATCATTCCCTCAAGAACCACGACAATCGCATTTCCTGCGACGAGTACAAAAATTCCGCCTACCGGACCGCATTTTGAGCTCATAAGCTCAATGATGAATCCAAGAACTGCATGAGCCAACGCAAACGCGCCGACACGGACAAAACTTATTGTGCTCGAAAGATAGCTTGAGACAACCTCAATAAGCTCAACAATTCCGCCGATTACAAGTGAACCGAAACCATTCTCAACAACAGGACGTTCCCCATTGAAAAGACGCTCAAAAGGTTCGCCAAAAGCCGCAAAAAACAAAGAAACGCCAATCACAACCCAGTCATATACAGCTGGAACATGATGGAAAGCCGCAATCCTTACTGCAAACGCAACAACATACCAATAGAACAGGATTCCAGCCAGTCCGCATTTTCCAAAGAACACATTTCCAAATTTTCTGCGCAAGGCATTGTTGCACATATTAACAATAAGACCGATTGAATTAATCACAAAACCAAGCGCGATTGTCACACCAAAAATCCCGAAAATAACAAGGATTGAGTTCGGGTTTGAAGAAGGCATGACTTTTAGAATAGGCGCATGAGGATTTCCAAAAAGCCCGGTAACAAACATAGCGAACGGCTCAAGAACTTTCTCCGTTCCGAAAAATTCTCCGGTAACAAGCCCCATTACACACGAGGAACAACCTACACCCATGAAAATCGGCGCAAATTTGTTCCAGGCACCAACTTTTATCACTTTTTTTGCCATCAGAAGACCTGCAAGAAAAATCACAAGCCCCTGTCCAAAATCCCCGAACATTATTCCAAAAAGGAACGTAAAGAAAACCGCAACAAAAGGCGTAGGGTCAATTGTTCCATACAAAGGAGAACCATAGCTAAAAATCATGCGCTCAAACGCAGAGATAAATTTTCCATGCGTAAGTTTTACAGGAACTTTTTCCTCGCCACGCAGAACAGACGGAACTTCAGTCGGAAGATACTCGCGGATTGCAATGCGTCCTTCTGTAAGGTCGTCAAGCTCCTTCATGAAATTGCGTGAATCTGCCGCCGGAATCCATCCGGTAAGACGATAAACCATGGAAGTTGACTCAAGCCCATTCTGGATATCCTTAATCTGCTTTGAGATGCAGAACGCACCGAGCAGACGCCGGATTTCCTCTGCATGAGTGTCCGCGTAGTTCTTTTTTTCCTCATTGATTTTTGCGACATCGCGCTCAGCGGCAACTTTTTCCTGCTGCATGCTCACAAGGACTTCCTCTGGAATTCCATTGAAATTCTCAGGGATTTCCATATTCACAAAACCGAATTTCTTAAGCTCAGTGTCAAGCGCAAAACGACCTTTCTTTGAAGAAACCGCAAGAATTTTAGACTTGTCGTTTCCAAGCGGAATTATCACGCCATGAAAACCAACCGCGTCACGCAAATTTCCAAAATTATCCGCAGTGATTCTTCCTATTCGCAAGGAAAGAAATGAAAGATGTTCCAGCTGCGAATAAGGAATCTTAAGGTTTGAGAAAGATTCCGCCTCTTTCAAGGTTTCTGTTATCTGGGAAAGTTTTTCATTTTTCTCGTCAGATTTTTTTTCAAATTCATCAGTCGCGGCAATTATCTTGTTAGCCTTGTCACGGTCATCATCTGTCGCGGCAACAAATTTTAGCTCAGAATCTGAAATGTCAGGAATGTTAAAAAATGCGCGGGTTTTCTGCAGACAATCAAAAAAATGACCGTCAATATTCACAAATTTCTTGTCATCATCTTTTTGGACGGAACGTTTTCTTGTCTGGAACTGGAAATTACCATTTTTACCAAGATACAAAATCACGTTCTGAACATCCTGCTTTAACGCCATAAGCTCCACAAGACGCATTTCTGTTGTTTTAGCCATTATCGACCTCCGTTCAACGCCGAAGCAGAAATTCCAGCAACATACATCGCCTCTGATTTTTCCGCACCAAGCCGCAAGGCTTCAGTAGCTGCACGGATGGCATTAAGTTCCTGCAGTTTTATCCTAAAATACATAACCAAAGAAGCATAAGTGAGCGGAAACTGGTGAAGCAGTCTTTTTATTTTTTTCACTTCACCAATACGCAGTTTCTGCTCAATCCACATAGGGTCAACAGTCCAAAGCTGTCCTTCCTCGTGCGGATTCAGATAAGAGGCATACCGCCATTTTTTCCAGTCATCATAATTATCCGGAGCCTTGCCCAGAATTTCAATCGCAGCCCTGCACAAAGGGTCATCCGCGGAAGGCTTCTCAGAAATATAGAAAAGATTTTTCACAATCTCATCGTTCGGCATCTGATAATAAATCTTAAGCCTTAAAGCCCAGAGCATATTTTTTATCTTGTAATCTTCAGTGAAATATTCAACAAGGGCGTTTCGCGAGGAATCCGAGATTTTTGTGACAAATTTCCACAGAGCCCGTATTTCCTGCAGGTCAAGCTTATAATCCATCTGCTGGCGTTCCTTTGGAGTCGGAACATGGTCATACCATGAAAAACTTGATTTTGCAGTGATTTTCTTAAGATCTGGCCACGCTGAATAATCCAGAAGCTCGTATTTTCCAAGATTCACAGTGCGTGGTTTTTCCTGCTCACCAAGACTCAGAGCCGCTGACATTACCTTGATATTTGTAACTTCGTACCGGCGAAGAAGCTCCACCAGGAAAGGGTCTGGATTTGAATAAAGATGAAGAAGAGATGTATAGTCAGAGATAAATTTGTCTACAGCCTGATTTTCTATTTTGTTAGCAAGCATCTGCTCAGGAACCTGCGGACACGGTGACTTGAACAATATATCCCACAGCTCTGAAAGCGATTTTGCATTGAAAAGACGAACCGCGTTCTCACCAACGTACGCCTTGGAAACAAGACTGCATACTTTTGCGTAGATATAAGCGGAAGCTCCAGAATAATCCATAGCCGCCACCTATTGTTCAACAAGCACTTTTTTCAGAAAAGCATTGAAGCTATCTTTGTCCTGCTCTGTGTTTTCCACAGAAGACCTGTAATCTTCCAGCATTTTTTTATGTTTTTCATCTATTGCCGAGATTCTGTCAGTGTAATTTTTTTCAAGTTCGGCAACAATCTTGTCGAATTTTTCTTTAAATTCTGCGTCTGCCTTTGCGTGTACGGAAGAAAGACGCTTATTAGCCTCATCCTGAGCTTCTTTCACAAGATCAGAAGCCTGAGCCTCCACGTTCAAAAGATGAGAAATCACATTTGCTTCGTTCTCTGCCATTTCCTACCTCCTGAAATAAAGAAAAGTCAGCCTAAATGCTAAAATTCATATTCAAAATCACGGATAATATTGCAAACTTCCTGCGCGTTTTTCGCACACAAAATAGATTTGTAAAAACCCGGAATATTCAAAAGCCGTGCGCAATCAGCAAGGACATGCAGATGATGCTCCGCATTTCCACGTTCAAAGAGAAGCATAAAAACTATGTGGACAAGAGAGTCAGAATAGTTTTTTGTCCCGGTGCCCTCAATCTCATAGTCGATTCCAGAAGCACTAAGACCAATCGCAATCAAAGGTTTTTCCACGCAGGCGCAACAGGCGTGTGGAACTGCAATACCTTTCATGATGCAAGTATTCATCTGCCCTTCCCTTTCAGAAAGAGCCCTGAATATTTCATCTCGGTCAAGATTTTCATTAGTGCGAACAAGATTCTCTGTAAGCTCAGCAAAAAGGCTGTCTTTATCAGTGCTTTCAAGTTCAATAATCACATTTTCAGGCTTAATCAAATCACTAAGCATAAAACCCCGACCTGATGTACAGTTTTTATTTTACTTATTCTAGCTTATCCTAGAAAACTAACTAGTTATTCTGATACCATTTGTCTTCTGCAGCAGGAGCAATTTCCTCTACAGAACCTTCAGTCTCCGAAGCAGAATCAACAGTATTTTCAATTCTTGAAGAAGTATCGCTCATGTCACTGCTTACCTTTGGCTTTTTATTCAATACAGCAAGAGCCAGCGCAATGATAAAGAAAAGAGCTACAAAAACTCCAGTTGCCTTTGTAAGGACGCTCGCAGAATGAGAACCGAAAGCCGCGGTTCCGCGTCCACCAAGAAGTCCGCCCATTCCGCTCTGTCCGTCATCCTGTACAAGAACAAGACAGATAATCAATATGCAGACAATTACAAATGCAACAAGAAGCACAGTTTGAATAATGTTCATTTAAAAAACTCCAGCAAAGGCTTAAAACCTATATTTTTTTCTATTTCATAAATATTAATAAAATAAAACCTTTTTGTCAAAACATATAAAGGAAAAAAAACTGATTATACGAAATAGTTTTTTAAAATGTGGAAAAAAAAGCAGGCGTTGCGGGCGGCGTTTGAGCCCGCACGGTGGGTAGGACGCAACGAAGTGCGGACGCAGGGCGGTTGCCCGCCCTTATAGAAATTACAGTTCGCAGATTGGAACAAAAGTTTCAGCCTTCAAGGAAGCACCGCCTATCAAGCCACCGTCAATATCCGGCTGAGCAAGAAGTTCTGCGGCGTTTGAAGCTTTCATTGAGC
>OQVN01000031.1_pt1 | contig 49207 bp, 45 predicted proteins | sample 1691621 | NCBI WGS metagenome assembly OQVN01 (sample SAMN03418278, study PRJEB22391) | human gut metagenome | biome: human-gut; feature: organic feature; material: feces | host: Homo sapiens | place: Tanzania | collected 2013-01 | reverse complement strand
CGCAATTTTCTGCAAAAATTGCTTGCCATCGCTCCGAATGACTCGGTTGCCGCTTCCTTTTTCTTCCCGCTTATTCAATTTATTGATTCAGAAAAAAAACTCGGCATTTTAAGCAAAATAAACAAAAAAAAGACCCGGAAAACAATTCCAGGTCTTAAAAAAATTCAGTTCAATTCAAATCAAACCTGAATTCCATCCATCTGCAGAACGCCTTTTTCTGTCTTCAAAGAATGATGCACGCCAAATTCAGGCTTCCAGTTCTTTCTTAAAATTGAAATAAAACCGCTAGAAATAAAGATAGAAGAATAACAACCGCTCAAAAGCCCAACAATCAACGCAAGGGCAAAATCCTTGATGCTTCCTGTTGTGAACAGATACAAAGAAACAACCGCAAACAACGTTGTTACAGTTGTAATAATTGAACGTCCCAATGTGTCAGAAAGCGACTGATCCAAAATAGCATTGAAGTTGTTGAATTTTGCCAGGCGTAAATTTGAACGAACGCGGTCAAGAATTACAACAGTTGCGTTGATAGAATAACCTACAATTGTAAGAATCGCCGCCAGAACAGTTGCTGTAAATTCCATCCGAGTCCAAACAATGAACGTAATCATAATCAGCGAGTCATGAATCAAGGCAATAATTGAACCAAGCGCAAAGTCCCAATGGAAGCGGATAGCCGCATACAGCCAGATAAGGGCAAAAGTCGCAATCAAAAGAATAAGAGATTTGCTTGCGAGTGTCTTGGAAAAACTTGAACCGATAAAGTCTGTTTTTACAATAGTAACTGTGTTTTCGCCGAATTTTGCGTCAAGAGCAGCAAGAACCGCATTCTGCAAATCCGCACCGGACTTGTCGCCAGAAGATTCCGGCATTCGCACCTGATAACTTGCGCCATTGTTTCCGCCAAGAGCTTTTACAGAAAAACCTTCAAAACCAGAAAGCGCCTCACGAACCTCATCAACAGAAACATTTTTCTGTGCAGCATACAAGAAAAGCGGAGAATTTGTAAGCTGGGTAGAAACAGCCGAATTCACAAACAGCAAAGAAGAATCTTCTGTGCCATCAGTCTTCACAACCGCAGAAACACCAGAAACTTCATTCAAAGCTTTAACAATGTCATTTACAGTCGCATATTCGCTATAAGGATAAACTTTTGTCTCGTTTTCTGCGCCTGAACCAGTAATAATGAGATCAAAACTGTCTTTAGAAAGATCTGCTGTAACCTTCGCAGAACCAGAATATGTAAGTTCAACTGCAACAGGAGCAATTCTAACTTCTTCAACAAAACCAGGCTTAAAATCAATTCCAAGATTTATTCCGCGAGTAATAAAACCTACAACGCCAAAAATGATAATAACAGAACTGATAATTGCTGCCGGCAAAAAGAATTTGCTGAAATGTATAACTTTCTTTTCCATTATTTAATCCTCCAGCCGATGCTTACTTTTGTTGACTTCAAGACATCAGTCTCAAAATCAAACATAAGGCGAGACACAAACAATGCTGTGAATACAGAAGAAACAACACCGATTGCAAGGCTGACAGCAAATCCCTGAATAGAACCGCTTCCAAGCTGAGAAAGGAAGATTGCCGCAATGAATGTTGTTATGTTAGAGTCCATGATTGCCCAGAAAGCATTGTCAAAACCAGCAGAAATTGCCGCTACACGGCTCTTTCCGGCAACAAGTTCCTCTTTTATTCGCTCAAAAATAATTACGTTCGCATCAACTGCCATACCGATTGTCAAAATCATACCGGCAATAGAAGAAAGCGACAAAGTCAAATTAAACGCAGAAAGAACCGAGAACATTATGTAAAGGTTCAAAATCTGTGCAACAATCGCATTCACACCAGCGCCCTTGTACCAGATGAGCATAAAAATCATTATAAGAATAAGACCAACCGCAATAGCCTTGATTCCCTGTGCAATCGCCTGTTCTCCAAGAGAAGCTCCGATTACCTGCTGAGATTCTACAGAAAGCGGAACATTCAACCATGCAGACTGAAGAACTTTCTGAAGATTCTGCGCTTCCTCAAGACCAAATCCACTGATTGCAACGCGACCACCTGTAATTGCGTCATTAATACGTGCATAAGACTTGATTTTATTGTCGCTTACGATGGCAAGACTTTTACCTTTGTTCGCGGCTGTAAATTTTGCAAAAATTTCCGCACCCTCTGAATCAAGGACAAAGTCAACTTCTGGACGGTTTGTGTACTGATCAGAACCGACCTCCGCACTTTTTATATGTGCGCCCTCAAGTGCAACTTCTTTTTTTACAACAAGATAACCGATTCTTTCATCAAGACCGTACTCATCTTTAGTATAATGACCAAGAATTTCACAGTCAGAAGGAATTATAGAAGGATCAACAAGTTCGCCAGAGGCATTAAAAGTCGTTGTTATATGCTGCTGGTAATATGAAAGGAATTTTTCTGTAGCGTCATCATCAACAAGACGGAAATTCAAGATTCCTTTTCCCATGATAAGCGCATTGATTGAATCTGCCTCCGCAGCACCTGGCATCTCAATATAAATTCTGTCCTCACCCTGCTGACGGATAACTGGTTCTGTAAGACCAAAACGGTCGATTCGGCTGGAAAGATTTTCTATGGCGTTTGCCATTGCATTTTTCTTGAAAACCTCAACATCTGTAACAACTCCAGATTCCTGCTGCGCCGCAAGAGCTGCGTCCAAATCCGCCTTTACAATAATATTCATACCGCCGGAAAGATCCAGACCAAGTTTTACAGAATTCTGATAATTCTTTTTTGCCTTAAGAATCTGGTCGCGGTAACGGCTTGTAAATTCTTCAAGGAATTCAGCCTCGCTAGAATATGCGTCAAGAATCGCGCCAACTGTCATTTCTGCAGGAACTTTCTGTTTTGCAGCCTTATATTTTTTTGCGGCAGCTTTTTCAAGCCATGCATATTTTTCATCGATTTTTGCATTCAAATCCGCTTTTGCAGCTTCTTTTACCGCATCAACATCCTTTGCACCCTGAGCTGTAGCAAAATCCCTGATGTTTTCCAATGAACCTAGAGCCAAAGCCTGAACTTCTTTTGGAGTACCCCAATACCATTTTACCGATGGATAAAGGAAGGCATAACATATTGCTAAAACAGCTAGAAGAATAACTAAACGCGCACGTTTATTCATCTTGTTTACCCCGTTTTTTTATTTTTTCTCAGCTTCTACAGAAGCCTCTACTTTTTCTTCTTTTTTTGTTTCTTTTGCTTCTGGCTTCTCAGCTTTTTCTGATTCAACACCAGCAATTGCAGAGCGGCTGAATTCAATTTTGCAGTTGTCATCAACTTTTACAATGATAGTCTTTTCTTTTGTTGAAGAGACAACTCCATGGATTCCACCGATTGTAACAACTTTGTCGCCTTTTTTTAGAGCGGCAATCATCTTTTCTGTTTCTTTCTGTTTCTTGTTCTGAGGACGAATCAAGAAAAAATAAAAGATTACAATAATCAATACGAATGGAACGATTGTTGAAAGCAATCCTGCTGTGCTAGAAGCACTTGGAGCTGCACCGGAAGCTTCCTGAAGAAGTGAAATAAACGACATGTCTTTTTTCCTTTTTAAATATGTAAATTACTGAAAAATTCAGTTCTTATAGAATAACATAGGCCGTCTTTTATCGTCAAGTTTTATGTTTACTACACGCTGAATTTAAAACGATCTTCTGGAACTTTTTCAAAATATCCGCGGATTTTTTCGCGTGAATCCTGAATATTTTTGGCGTTCAGCATTTGAGTCTGGGCATAATGCGCAAAAGAAAAATTCATGCAGAAATAAGTGAAAAAACGCTGAAGCCGGGTTTTATAGAATTCCGGCGGCTGGTACTTTTCAACAAAGTCAATAAAATCCAAGGCGCACTGCAGCAAATCAACCGGCTTCTTCTCCGTGGAAGAACCGCTCAGGCTTCTTGAGATTTCCGCGAAAATCCAAGGTTTCTGAACCGCCATTCTGCCAATCATAAGTCCATCGCACGCGGCGCATATCTTTCCAGCATTTTCGGCAGAGACAGAATCTTTTATGTCTCCATTCACAACAACGGAAATTTTGCCCGAGTACCGTTCAGCAAGCTTTTGCGCGTATTGCCATCGCGGCAAATCCCTGTATTTTTCTTTTCTTGTGCGCGGATGAAGAGCAAGCCTTTCAACTCCGTTTTCCACAAGCATATCAGCAAATGAAAAAAAACTTTCATCGGTAAAATTCTCATCACCAAGCCTGAATTTCACGCTGAACCTTCTGTGGATTCCAGTTTCAGCCTCGTATTTTTCCAGCGCATTTTTCACGCCTTTCACAAGTTCCAGAGTTTCAGTCCGCGGTTTAAGCATCCAGGCAACACCTGCCCCGCTGTTAACAATTTCTGGCGCGGAGCAGCCCATGTTCAAGTCAACGCCGATTCCGCCCAAAGATGCGACAACAGAAGCAGCCTTTATAATCGGCTCAGCAGATTTTCCAGTAAGCTGCCAGACAATTTTCTCCGGAACAGGCGCCGGATTTATATAGAATTTTTCAAATTGGCCATTATTCAGCAAGGACGGCGCATTTATCATTTCTGTGTAATACTCGTCGCAGCCGCCAAATTTTTCTATCAACATCCTGAAAGCCGGATGGCTCAAAGTTGCCATCGGCGCACAAATTAACTTCATTCAAAAATATTAGCATTTATTCATTTTTTTTGAAAATCCTGTATACTGAAAATATGACTGAAATCGAACTTAAAGCACACGTTTTTGACCGCGGAAAACTTATTGAAAACCTGAATTCATTTGCAAAATATGAAAAAACCGTAACAAAGGACGACACATATTTTCACCTTGAGAAAAAAGAAAAATCCACACATAAAAATCAGAGCGAACCGAAAACTACGGATGGAAACGAAAACAGCAAAAAAAATTACATTTCCGCAAGAATCCGGCGCCAGACTGAAAAAACAGAAAAAGGAACAAAGACGACAAATTTTCTGACCTACAAAAAGAAAGAACTGAAGTCAGACTCAAAAGGATTTTCTATAGAAGTGAACGACGAAAAAGAAACTGAAATCTCAGACACAGAAGCCGTGGAAATTCTTTTTAAGGATATAGGTTTTGTGCCGGCACTGAAAAAACACAAGGAAGTCATGATTTTTTCCGCACAGACAGAATATGGAAAAGCAACGCTGGAACTTTGCAATGTCCAGAGGCTCGGTGATTTTATTGAAATAGAAATTCTTTCCGGCAAAAATGACGCGCAGACAGTTGAGAAAATTCAGGGCGCGCTGAAAAAACTTCTTTCAGAATGCAAAATCCCGGAAAAAGATATTGAAAAGCGTTACTACAGCGAAATGTTGAAGGAACTTGACCAAAAAAAATAATTTGCGGTGCGAAATAATTTTAAATAGATCAAATTTCGACTTTTTTTTCTGAATCCATAAAACTCGACACTCAGGCTAAATAATATTGAATATTTTAAACTCATTCTTGACAGCGCTATGTATCAGGAGTAAATTTTAGTTATGTTTAATAGAAAAAAATATAAAAAATACGCTTTGGTTCAATTAAAAAAGAGATGGACAATTCCTGTTCTTGCAGCAATCATCTATTATGCAGTATGCGCGCTTATCAACGTTCCTGAAGTTTACAGCGCGGTGACTTCATCTTCATTCATAAATGAGGGCGCTGAAGTTCTGATGAATTTCTTTTCCATAATAGAATTCTGTATTGTCATGATAATTGTATATTCCCAGTTGAATCTTCACCTGAAAATGTCACGCGGTCCGGAAAAAATAACTTTCGGCGATTTTCTGGAAGGCTTCAGCAAATTTGGCCGCGCAATTCTCTGCGGAGCCTGGGAATTGCTCTGGACATTCTTATGGTTCTGCGTTTTCATAATTCCTGGCTTTGTAAAACATTACGCCTACAGCATGACAAAATTCATCGCGCTGGAATATCCGAACATCTCGGTTTTCAAGGCGATGCGCATAAGCATAGAAATCACCCGCGGACACAAAATGGACATTTTTGTTACAGACCTTAGTTTCCTGGGCTGGTTTCTTCTTGGCACAGCAACGGCAGGAATCGGATTTTTATGGATTCAGCCTTACTATCTTATGACAATGACTAATGTCTATCACGCGCTCCTTACAGAAGCAATCGAGACAAAACGACTAAAACCCGAAGATCTTACAGAGGACTAAATGAAAAACAAGAAACAGAAAGTTGGATTGATTGTCTTTATCCTCATAATAGCTTTTGCTGTCATATGTGGAATCCTTAAGTTTTTTGCCCAAAACAACAATTCTGAACAGACATCTGAGCATCAGACTTTTGTTTTTGGAAAACCGGCAAAAAATTATGTGGCCGCGCTTTACATAGAAGGAGTAATCCAGGAAGAAAATCAGACCTACAACCAGAAATGGCTTCTAGAAACAATAAAAGACCTGAAAGCTGACAAGAAAAACATGGGAATCGCAGTTTTCATAGATTCGCCAGGCGGAACTGTCTACGAGGCTGATGAAACATACCTTGCGTTGCAGGACTATAAGACTTCTGGAAAACCAGTTTATGTTTACCAGGGAAAACTTGCCGCATCCGGAGGATATTACATTTCCTGCGCCGCAAAAAAAATTTACGCAAACAGAAATACTCTAACCGGTTCAATCGGCGTAATAACCGGAAGCTCCTACGATCTTACAGGACTTTTTGAGAAGCTTGGAATAAAGTCAGAGACAATTCATTCCGGCAAAAACAAAAATATGTTCAGTGCAAATGAACCAGTATCGGATGAGCAGCGGGAAATCATGCAGTCAATTTCAGATGAATGTTACGAACAGTTCACAAGTATTGTGGCAATGAGCCGGAATATTCCTATAAATGATGTAAAAATTCTTGCAGACGGAAGAATTTACACTGCAGCACAGGCTTTGAAAAATGGCCTTATAGACGCGGTTGACTCATGGGAAAATATGCTGAAAAACATGTCAGAGGCAGAATTCGGCGGAAAAGAATACCAGATTGTTGACTATAAATACGAAAAATCGGCTAACCTTTACGATTTGCTTCTCGGAAAAATTTCTTCAACAGCTCCAGTAGCTAAGATTTTTGAGGGAATAGCTCAGGAAACAACAATCCGCTACCCGGCATATCTTTATACAAAATAGAGATTTAAGCTTAGTCAAAATCACCAGAAATCACTTTTTTTATCATTGAATATGAAAATCCGTGGGAAATCAGCCTGCGGATTATTTTTTCTGAATCTGCGCAGTTTTTTGAGATTTTTGCGAAATCTTTCCTGCAAAGTTCAATCTCTGAATTTTCCTGGAAAAATTCATCCAAGGCAACCTTTGCGGTCTCCTTACCGATTCCACGCGAAGCCAGCTCAGCCGCAAGTTTTGAACGCCCTTCCGAATGATTTATGCGCCTAGAATTAAGCCATGCGCGGGCAAAACGTTCATCTGAAAGATAATTCTTGAATTCCAGATAACCCAGCGCCATTTCTATGAATTTTCTTTCATAATTTTTATTTGCAAGTTTTTTTGAAAGCCCGAAACGGCTCTGTTCAGAACGCGCAAGATATTCCACAGCCTTTGACTCCGCCGCAAAAGCAAACCCGGCATCAACAATATCTTTTTCATCCTCACCAAAAAACTCCGCGTTCTCAACAATCTGTTCTGGTTTTACAATCTTGAGATAAAAAATACGAATAAAAAAAGCAAGTCCCGAATCAGAAGAAATTTTCATAACTTCTGACGAAACTTGCTCTTTTGAAAGCACTATCAACAGACTTTCCTGTAAAACAAACGCCCTAACGTTTAGAGAACTGGAAGCGTCGGCGTGCGCCTTTCTGTCCGTACTTCTTGCGTTCAACCATACGTGAATCGCGAGTAAGGAATCCATTTGACTTCAAAGAAGTTCTGTTGTCCGGATCAAGCTGTGTCAAAGCGCGAGCAAGGCCATGAAGACAAGCAGCCGCCTGTCCGTTCAATCCACCGCCAAACACGTTGATAAGAACATCATATTTGCTGTCACTTGAAGTTACAAGCAATGGCTGCTGAACAACTTTTACCTGAGCTTCTGTAACAAAATATTCTTTTATATCTTTTCCGTTTACAACAATTTTACCTGAGCCGTCGCGTACAAACACACGTGCTACAGCTGTCTTTCTTCTACCTGTTCCAATAGCAATGTTCTTTACCATCTTAGACTCCTAATTAAAGTTCAACAACCTTTGGGTTCTGAGCTGTATGTGGGTGTTCTGTACCAGCGTAAACTTTTACGTTTGAAAGAAGAACACGTCCAAGACGTCCGCCTGGAAGCATACCTTTTACTGCAAGAGAAATTGGTTCCTCTGGATGTTTTTCAATCAATTTTTCAAATGTATGAGCGCGAAGACTTCCTACAAAACCAGTTGTGTATTTATAGTAAATCTTTTTTGTTTCTTTTCCGCCAGTTACAGCAACTTTGTCAGCATTGATGATTACAACATAATCACCCATTTCCTGATTTGGTGTGTAAGTAGCCTTGTTCTTACCGCGAGCAATTGCAGCAGCTTTTGCAGCTACGCGTCCAAGTGGTTTGCCAGCCGCGTCGATAATATACCAGTCACGCTTCTGAGCCTTTTCATTTACGAAAATAGTTTTCATGTATATACCTTAATATTTAAAGTTTTACGCCGTTTAAATGTCTTTGCATCTGACAAAATAAACTGCAGAATAACGATGAGCAGTCGTCATTCCTATATACGGGGATTTAAATGTACTACAAAATAAATCTACAAGTCAATAGTTAAAGATAGAATTATGCCTTGTTTTCTTCTGCTCTGGCTCGAGCTTCTTTTTCTTCTTTTTTAGCTTCTTTCTTATCTTTTATATCAGCGGCACCAATAAAAAGAAGAATCAGGCCAAGGAAAGCAGCAACAACAGGCGCGCATCCTTTCAGAAAAAGAATAACTTCACTACCCCAGTTGAGCGGCATATTCGGAAGAACAGAAAAAACTGTAAAAGCAATAAAAATAAGACCAATAATAAGAGATACCATTTTTTACCTCATTCAAAAAATATATTTAACTATAATGCAGATTGCCGCACTCTGCAAGTTTTGAAAAAAAGTTTCAAAAAATATAAAATATTTGGAAAAATATTATTGACTATTCTAGTTATTAGTTACATTGTAACAAAAATAAATTATGTTTAGCAGAGGGCACGCACTTGAACGGCAGTCAGGTAAAAATTGATCACGTTAACAAAACTTTTGGAGATTTTGTTGCGCTTAATGACGTAAATTTTACAATAAAACCAGGAGAATTCTTTTCTTTGCTTGGTCCTTCAGGATGTGGAAAGACAACTCTTCTGCGCATTATTGCCGGATTTGAATTTCCTGATGAGGGCGCAGTTCTTTTTGATGAAAAAAATGTAGTCGGACTTCCTGCGAACAAAAGACATTCAAATACAGTTTTCCAGACTTACGCGCTTTTTCCGCATATGTCAGTCTATGATAACATCGCTTTTCCGCTCAGGCTCAGAAAAATTCCAAAAGATGTGATTGACGAGAAAGTCAGAAAATATGTTCATCTTGTACAGCTTGACCAGCACATATATAAAAAGCCGAACCAGCTTTCCGGCGGGCAGAAACAGCGTGTTGCGATTGCACGGGCACTTATAAACGAGCCGAAAGTCCTTCTTTTGGATGAGCCGCTTTCAGCCCTTGATGCGAAATTGCGCTCAAGCCTGCTGATTGACCTTGACAATCTTCACGACAAAATCGGAATCACTTTTATTTATGTGACACACGACCAAAGCGAGGCGCTTGCTGTAAGCGACAGGATTGCCGTAATGAACGCCGGAAATGTCCTTCAGGTAGGAACGCCTTTTGAGATTTATGAAAGCCCTGCAACTCAGTTTGTGGCACAGTTCATCGGTGAGACAAACCTTTTTGAAAGCACGGTTGTCCAATGCGAGGAATATAAAGTTCCGGGAAAACCGGACATTGAGCACATGGTTACGCTAAATACCCCAGCGCTTGGAATGCAGGCTCAGCTTACAGGAGAAACGGCCGCAACACGCGAGGAAGACAAAAATATTCTTGTCACAGATTTTGAGCACACAGATGAAGGTCAAAAGGTTGCATTCACAGTGCGTCCGGAAAAAATAAGAATCACGCTGGAAGAACCTGCTTTTGCCGGAAGAAAAGATATCAACGTGTTCAAGGGAGTTGTGGAGGAACCGATTTACACTGGATTCCAGTCAAAATTCTATGTCCGCCTTGAGAATGGAACTATTGTAAAAGTGTTCAAGCAGCATACAAACTATCTTGATGACGGTCCTGAGATCCAATGGAAGGATACCGTATATATTTCATGGTCCGCAGAAGACGGATATATTGTTGAAAACATCAATAAATAAAAGGCAGAAACATGAAAGAGATAAAAGAAGAACAACCACCGACCGGAAAAAAATCTTGTCCGGCTGAAAAAAAGACGTTTTTATTGCGTCTTGCCGAAAAAGCCCACGCCTCAAAAGCTAAAAAAATAAATCCAGGGCCAGCTTACGCCTGGCCTATGGGCGCATGGTTTTCTGTTTTTTTTGTAATTCCGCTTGCAATCATTCTTTGCTATTCATTCATGAAAAAAGATATGTTTGGCGGAGTAATTCCAGAATTCAGTCTGACTGCATACAAGCAAATGTTCAGCAAGGCTTATGCGGTCATTTTTCTTAGAACTCTGTGGATGTCGCTTATCTCCACATTGATTTCTATCCTAATTGCGCTTCCGTGTGGCTATGCAATTGCAAGAAGTAAACATCAGACATTGCTTCTGATTCTTGTGATAATTCCGTTCCTTACGAATTCGCTTATAAGGATTTTTGCATGGATGACAATTCTTGGCCAGGACGGACTTTTGAACGGAATCTGCAAAATTTTCTTTGATTTTGTGCATTTTATAAAGAAAGATGGTGCTGTTTTTGTTCCGCATAAATTTATGTACACAAAAGGTGCCGTAATTCTTGTAAGCATTTATATGTATCTGCCTTACGCAATTTTGCCGATTTTTACTTCTGTTGACAGGTTTGATTTTTCACTTTTAGAGGCAGCCAGAGATTTGGGCGCGACAAAACCTCAGTCTATGATAAAAATTCTTATTCCCGGCATAAAAAGCGGAATAATAAGCGCGCTGATTTTCACATTCATTCCGATTTTTGGAAATTACACAGTTCCACAGCTTATCGGCTCAACAGAAAGCTATATGCTTGGAAATATAATTATGGATCAAATCAACAAAGCCCGAAATCTTCCGTTGGCTTCCGCATTCAGTGTTCTGCTTACAGCTGTAAGCATGATTGCGATTCTTGGAATGTTCATAAGCGAGCGGCAGGACGCAAAAATGAAAAAATCAACTGCGCGCGAAGAAACTGGTGTTTCTGACAGCAAATCTAAATAAGGAAATTTTTATGGATTTTTTGGTTTCTGTAATTTTATCTATTCTTGAAAAAGCGGGTCACCCAAAATCGGAAAACCACAGGCACGCAAAACGGTTCTGGAAAAAACATGCGCCTGTTTTCAGTTTCTCAAAAACTGTGCTTTTTGTAGCGTTGCTGTTTCTTTTTATTCCTCTGTTTGTGATAATTTTTTATTCTTTCAATGAATCAAAGGGAACAAATTTTACCGGAGCATCATTCCGCTGGTATGAGGAATTGATTTTCAGTTCCAGCAGACTGTGGATGAGCCTTTTGTACAGCGCAATTGTAGCGGTTGTCTCTGCGCTTCTTGCAACAATTCTTGGAACGCTTGCGGCAATCGGAATCAGCTGGTACAAATTTTTTGGAAAAAATTATATCCAGTCTGTAAGCTTTTTGCCGATGGTTCTGCCGGAAGTAATCATGGGCGTTTCCTTATTGATTTTTCTGAGCGGAATCCACATGAATCTTGGACTTTTGACGATAATCATTGCGCATACAACATTTTGTCTTCCTTTTGTTTATCTTATGGTAAGCGCGCGCGTTGATGAATTTGACTATTCAATTATTGAGGCGAGCCACGATTTGGGCGCATCAGAGACACAAACTCTATGGCTTGTAATTGTTCCGGCGATTCTTCCTGGAATTTTAAGTGGATTCATGATGAGCATCACAATGTCAATCGAGGATTTTGTAATAACTTCCCTTGTAAACGGAAATGTTGAGACTTTGCCGATTTATGTATACAACATGATAAGACACGGTGTAAGTCCTGTTATCAACGCATTGAGTTTCGTACTTATAATCATTATCTGTCTTATTGCAATTGCCTTGCGCAAAGGATTAAAAACTTTTGCCGCAGGTCATTAAGTTATCAAAAGATAACTTTTAATATTCACTTTTTATCATTTTTGGAGGGTCGATTTATGAAAATCACTTCTAAAATTATTGCCGCCGCTTTTAGTTTTGCTGCTGCATTTGGTCTTGTTTCTTGTGAAAAAAAGCAAGTTTTAAAACTTTACAGCTGGACTTATTACACTCCAAGCGATGTTGTTGCCGCATTTGAAAAAGAATTCGACTGCAAAGTTGTTGTAACCGAATACGATTCTAATGAAACAATGTACAACAAGATTGTTAATGGTGGCTCAAAAAGTTTTGATATTGTTGTTCCATCACAGGATTTTGTTTCAATCATGCTGAAAAAAGGAATGCTTCAGCCAATTGATCAGTCAAAATTCTCAAACAGAAATAAAATAAACCCAAAAATCCTTGAAAAAATTCCTTACGACCCGGAAATGGTTTACGCAGTTCCATATTATTTTGGAGCGGCAGGAATTTCTGTGAACAAGAAAAAAGTTCCTGGCGGAAATTACGAGCGCACATGGAATATTTTTGCCGACCCGCAGTTTGCCGGACACGCATCAATGATGGACGACTACCGAGAAGTTATTGGTGATGCACTTAAATATCAGGGCTACAGCGTATGCACAAAAAACGAACAGGAACTAAAATCTGCAGTTGATCTTATAAAATCAAAATGGCTTCCAAACATTGTAAAATTTGATGCTGAAGGATTTGGAAAAGATTTTGCGCGAGGCGACCTGTGGCTATGTCAAGGTTATGCGGAATGTGTCTACGGCGAAATTCCAGAGGAAGAATGGAAAGACACAATCGATTTTTTCATTCCAGAAGATGGCGGACCTTCTTACCTTGACAGCATGTGCATCCTGAAAGATTCCAAGAATGTTGAGCTTGCCTCTGAATTCATAAATTTTATTCACTTTCCTGAAAATTACGCAAAATTCCTGGATTTTTTCAGATTTCCGGATTATGTGAATCTTGAGGCGGAAAAATACCGGACAACAGAACCGATGTATCCTGCAGAAATAATGGAAAAATGCGAACTAAAAAATGATGTCGGAGAAATGCTCGACAAATATTATTCGCTCTGGGAATCGCTCAGGATTTCCACAAACTAAAAACTGATAAAATTTTAATGATGGCTGGAAAATTCAAAATTTCCAGCTATTTTTTTTGACAAATGGTATTTTTGCACTTAAAATTGCTTTATGAATGAACCGGATTTTTCTTCGATTTTAAACGCATTTTCTTCACCGATTCTGATTGCAAAACCAATCCGTGCCGGTTCTAAGATTATTGATTTTGAGCTTGTATTTGCAAATAAAAGTTTTTTTGACTCTGTAAGCCCAAAAATTTCAGCTTGCCATAAATTTTCAGAATTCAAGAATTTGCTGAACCTCACAGTTCCGTGGATTGACCTTGGCGACAAAGCATTGAACGGAATTTTTGTCGCGCCGATTGATTATTATTCGGAGCTTAGCAATTCATGGTTTGAAGTCCAGATTCGCGGCACAAACGACGGATTGATTGTTGTGAATCTTTTGAATATAACCGAAAAGAAAAACAACGAGCAAAAACTTAGGGACACAGCCTTTTTGGACTCATTGACTTCTCTTCCGAACAGAAACGAATTTGACGAGGAATTTCCTCATAAATTGGAACGCGCGGAATTCGAAGGCAACAAGCTGGGGCTTCTTCTTATAAACATTGACAACATAAAGAACATAAATGATGCTAAAGGTCATCAGGCCGGCGACGAGATTATAAAAAAAGCCGCCGGGATTCTCAATCAGTTTTCAAAGCGGATTATAAGCGCATACCGTTTTGGCGGCGATGAATTTCTTGCCGTAATCCAAAATGTTATTTCAGCAGACTCTATCGGAAACATCACCGACACAATCCTTGAAGCGTTTATGATTCAAGAGATAAATGTTTCTGGAGGAATTTCTGTTTATCCGGACAACTCATGCGACAAGGAAGAGCTTTTGCGTTTTGCGGATATTGCAATGCATTCAGCAAAAAAAGACGGAAAAAATCAGTTCCAATTTTTTAAGCCCGACATGCAGAGAATTTTCATCCAGAAACTGAACATACAGAACAGGATGACGCAAGCGGTTCTTTCAAGCAAATTTTCGCTTTTCTACCAGCCGCAATTTGACGCAAAAAGCGGAGAACTGCGCGGTTTTGAGGCGCTGATCCGTTGGCACGACGAACAATACGGCCAGATTCCTCCTTCAGTTTTTATTCCGCTTGCAGAAGAATGCGGACTCATTCTGCCGATTGGAACTTGGGTTCTGAACACAGCTTTTTCAACGCTAAAAAGATGGCAGACAAAATTCAATTTTAAGGGCGTTATTTCTGTAAATCTTTCGCCGATTCAACTTAAGCAGACTGATATTCTGGTTGAACTTCAGAATTTGCTTAGAACTTATGATTTGAACCCGAATTTCATTGAAATTGAAATCACAGAAGGAATCATGATTGACAACATGGACGATGCCGTTTCAAAACTTAAAATACTGAAGGACATGGGCTTTAGGGTTTCTCTGGATGATTTTGGAACAGGTTATTCTTCATTGAGCTATCTGCAGATGCTTCCGCTGGATACTTTAAAAATCGACAAATCTTTTATAAACGACATAACATCGAAAAATGGAATCCAGGCGAATATCACAAATTCAATAATCTCAATGGTTTCAAATATGGGGCTTACAACAATCGCAGAAGGCGTTGAGCAAAATTCCCAGCTTGAACTTTTGCGCAAATTCAACTGCAACATAATCCAGGGATTTTTGCTTGGAAAACCGATGCCACAAGAACGCTGCGAGGAATATATTTCAGGAAACAAGTCTGCTCTGCTGAATCTGGCGAGCACACTTGCTGAATAATTGATTAAATGTTGAATTCTAAAAAAATCAACAATCCGCGCAAAAAATTATTCATCCATAATTGTGATTTCAACACGGCGGTTTCTTGCCCTGCCAGATTCTGTTGCGTTGGACGCCACTGGTTCGGAAGCGCCTTTGCCTTGCGTGAAAATACATTTTGGATCCCTGACTTTCAGTTCGGAAAGATAACGCGCAACAGATGCCGCACGCTGCTCGGAGATAAGCTGCTGGTTGCGGAGCGTTCCACGGTTTGCGCAATGCCCGGTTATAAGAAGATCATTGTCAAAACCTTTCAATATTTCTGCGATGCGCGCAAGTTTTTCTTTCTCAGCTGGAATCAGTTCTGAAGAATCAGGCAAAAACTGGATATTTTCAATTGAAATTGTAAGCCCTTTCTCATTTTCCTTTACGTCAACATTTTCTATGCCAAGATTGCTCAAAGTCTCAGAAATTTTTTCCCGGTTTTCTTTTGTGTTAACGCGCTCAAATTCTGTAACTTCAGCATGGGCCGTTCCAGTGAAAAGAATCTGGTCGCCAAGAAAAGTTTCTATCATAATCCGGAATTCCTCGGAATAATGGTCGATTGTTCCGCGCTCGTTGTCCCAAAAAACAGTCTGGTTTGAATAACCTTTTGTGATATGCGGAAGATTTCCATAATTCTGGTTGTACGAGCCTTGCAAAGGACTTTCAAAATAAAGTTTGTAAAAAATGGTGATTTTGCTTAATGTTTTTCCATTTTCATCAGTTATGTCGCCAACATATTCATAATCAGCAACAAAAGGAACTTTAAAAGGCTTCTGGATATTGAAAGTCCGACGCATATCGTGGGCTTCATGCCCTTCCGCCTGCCAAGAATCGCCTGGTTTTACAGGATATTCCGGGAATTTCGGCACATCGCGTACGGTCGGCATAAAATAAATGTCGTCAATTTTGTATTTTCCGGTCGTATCGCGCGTAAAAATGCTTTTGTATTCTTCGCCCCAAGTGTAATTTTCGGCAAAAACGCCGTTTCCGGTCGTTGCGCTTTCTGAAGTCATAAAAATTGCGCTGCAAGTTCCTGAGCCATCGGGCAAAACGTCTGTAACTTCGCTTGAAATCCGGTTCAGAATAACGGATTTGTGGTTCAACATTCCGTTCAGATAGACGTCCTCATTTACAGTTGAAAGAATCCGGCTTTTGTCACCTTTGTGGAATTTGAACTTTAAAAGTTTTGAATTCTGCGGCTCATCCTGGCAAAAAACGAAAAAAGTGAAAAATAAAAAGAATGCGGAAAAAATGGATTTTTTCATAAAACCTCGGATTGAAATGTGAAATTTGAATTTTCTATAACCGCAAAAAATTACAAATTCTGAAAGAAATTGAATAAGCTTCCAGTCAAAAGTCAAGATTTGGCTATGGTGAAGCATTTCTTTGGAAGAATTATTTGCGGTTTTACTTTGTAAAATCCTAAATAATTCTTTTATGCCATGCGGCAAAAAGTGCTTCAAGGACGCAAAACTTGCCTTTTTCCTTCGCGCTCATTCAATTTGAGGATTCAGCGACAAATTTTATAACGAGTAGAAAATTCAAAATCAGATTTATTATCGGCGGAAATGACAAAAGGCTGAAAGAGAATCTTACGCGGGATTGGAGGGGAAAGCCGCAGGCTTTTTGCAGAGCAATGAAACCCCGGAAAGCCCGTTGCGGTGGTAATTTGCGTCCGAAAAAGAAAAAAAAGTGTGCATTTATTTCCGTTTTTGATTTTTTTTTGCGATATAAATTTGGCGGATAAAATGAACGAGATTGTAAAATTTGATGCGGATAATTTTTTTTGTGATGATCCGGCTGCAATGGCTGCGCTGGAAAATTTTGGGATAAAATATCTTTTTCCGTGGCAAAGGCTGGTCGTGGCGAACATTATGGATTCGTATTCTGCGCTAAAAAAACGTGAATGCGACAAGGAACTTTTGGATTGCGAAGGAAAACAGATTGTGCTTTTGCCCACTGGCGCGGGAAAATCGTTGTGTTTTCAGATTCCGGCGATTCTGATGGATGGACCGACGCTCGTGATTTATCCGCTGCTTGCGTTGATGAGCGATCAGCACCGGCGGATGGTTGAAGGTGGAATAAAAGTCGCGATTTTTCGTGGTGGACAGACTGACGAGGAACGCTGCGAAAATTTCAGGCTTCTGGATGATGGAGCAAAAATAATAATCGCGAATCCGGAAATTCTTCTGGATGAAAAATTGATCGGGCGGCTGAAAATGTATGGAATTTCGCACATCGCGATTGACGAGGCGCATTGCGTAAGCGAATGGGGAGATTCTTTCAGACCGGCGTACCTTGAGCTTGGAAAAATCATAAAAAAACTTGAAGTTGCGGTGGTAACGGCTTTTACCGCCACGGCTTCACCTGAAGTTCTCGAGCGTATTTCTGATGTTCTTTTTGACGGTGAGGCGCATATTGTGAGAAGCGAGAGCGACCGTCCGAATATCCATTATTATGTGAAAAAAGTTGCCTCTAAAAAGACAGCGGCTCTTGTCCTTGCAAAAACGGAAGCACGCCCTATGATTATTTTTTGCGGAACAAGAAGTCGGACTGAAGACATGGCTCAGGAACTGAACACAGCGTTTGGGCCTGAAACTGCAAGGTTTTACCACGCCGGAATGGAACGCGCGGAAAAAACGAAAATTGAGGAATGGTTTTTTAGACAGAAAGATGCGATTTTGTGCGCGACCTGCGCTTATGGAATGGGAGTTGACAAGAAGGACATTCATACGGTAGTTCATCTGGATCCGCCGCAAACTGCGGAAGCGTACATTCAGGAAGCCGGGCGTGGCGGAAGGGACGGAAGCGTTGCGAATGCGATTCTTTTGTGGAATTTTGAAGATTCTTTAAGATTTGCGGAATTTCCAGCAGGAAGCCGAAAAGCGGCGTTGAAAAAATTTGCGGAGACGAGGAATTGCAGGCGGCAAGTTTTACTGGACGCGCTAGGAGCTGAACAGGCTGTATGCAGCGGATGTGATATTTGCCGCTCAAAGGAAATTGAAAATGCACAGAAAATAAAATCTGCTGACAGAAAAAAAATTAGCGCATTTTTCAGATGGTTTCCTGTAAAAATAAAAACCGCAGGAAAAATTGTTGACTTTCATAATATTTCAAGACAACATCTTTCATCAAAAAAAATGCCTTCATGGAATGTTCCTGATGACGAAGAAATCGCATTTAAAATGATTGATTTGTGTGAAAAATATTTTACAAGGGAAAAATTTGAAAAATTTTTCGTAAACTACATGAACAGCCGGACAACTCCTTTTACAACGGTGAATGTCTGGAATCATGAAAGTTTTTGTGCGGTGCTAGAAAGTCTTTTGTCAAAACGGAAAATAGAAATCTGCAAGTGGCCGTGGAAAGGAAGATTGAAAATAAGACGGAAAAATAAAACCGGAAAAAACAGATTTTTCCGTTTTGCAAGAGTCAGGAGTTTTGTTTTTGCGCGGAAGTTTTTTCTTCGGATGCAGCAGGTTGAGCAGAATTTTCCGCATTTCCAGTCTGTTCATTAGATGCGGCAGGTGCTGGAGCCGCTGGTTTCGCAGTTTTTTTCTTCTTGGATTTTGGCGGCTTTTTTTTATAATTGCAGACAAAACAACAGAAATTCATAAAAAATATCACAACAACCGCAGTTCCGATTACATACGGATTTGTAAAAACTTGCTTTAAAATTGGCAAAAGTTCCGAGATTTTCATAATTTTTTATCGGCAAAAACAATGCAGATTTTTACAAAAAGAAAATCTTCTTATTAATTGAATTAATTTCTTGGAATTTCTATAATATTCCTATGATTGGAATTATTGATTACAACGCAGGAAATATAACAAGCGTAGAGCGAGCTTTAAAATTTCTGAACGCAAAATTTGTGCTTTCAAAAAATCCGGCCGAGCTTGAAAATTGTGAAAAAATTATTTTTCCAGGAGTCGGAGACGCCGCTTACGCGATGGAACAGCTGAAAAGAACAGGATTTGATATTTTCTTGAAAGATTTTGTGAAAAGTGGAAGAAAACTCGCGGGCTTTTGCCTTGGAGCGCAGATAATTTTTGATTTTTCAGAAGAAGGCAATGTTGAATGTCTTGGACTGATTCCCGGCAAAATCAGGCATTTTAAGAAATTATGGAAAGAATCCGGTAAAAATATTGACGGCTCCTTAAAATGTCCGCACATGGGCTGGAATGATTTGACTTTCACAAACGGTGGTTCTTCGCTTTTTGAGAAAATTTCTGAACATTCAGATTTTTACTTCGTGCATTCCTACGTGATTTGCCCGGAAGATAAATCTGTAATCAAAGCGACTTGCGACTACGGAATCAAAGTCCCATCCTGCATTGAAAAAGACAACATAACGGTTTTTCAGTTTCATCCGGAAAAATCAGGCGAAAAAGGACTTCAGATTTTAAGAAATTTTGTGGGGGAAAAATCATGCTGAAAAAAAGGATTATTGTTTGTCTGGATGTAAAAGACGGAAGAACCACAAAAGGTGTAAAATTTCTGAACAATGTTGATATTGGAGATCCAGTCGAAATGGCTGCGGAATATTACCGGCAAGGTGTTGATGAGCTTGTTTTCTACGATATTATCGCATCTGCCCGTGGAAGAGGACCGATTCTTGAGCTTATCTCAAAGGTCGCGAGCCAAGTATTTATTCCTTTTTGCGTTGGCGGCGGAATCAATACAATAGAAGATATAAGACAGACAATCCTTGCAGGTGCTGAAAAAGTAAGCCTGAACAGTCCGGCTGTGAAAAATCCTGAACTCATAAAAGAAGGCGCAAAAATTTTCGGGTCGCAATGCATTGTTCTTGGAATGGATGTAAAAAAAGATCCTACAAAACCAAGCGGATATGGAACAACAATTCATGGCGGACGCGTAGAAACCGGACTGGATGCGCGCGAATGGGCAATCAAAGCAGTTGAGCTTGGCGCCGGAGAAATTGTGTTGAACTCAATGGATGCAGACGGCACAAAGAATGGCTACGATATTCAGCTTACAAAAATGATTTCAGAGGCAGTTTCTGTTCCTGTAATTGCTTCCGGTGGTGCAGGAACGCCTGAGCACATGGCGAAAGTTCTTACAGAGGGAAAAGCGGACGCCGCATTGATTGCGACAATGGTTCATTCTGGAAAATACACTGTGAATTCAATAAAAGATTCCCTGAAAAAAGATGGGATTCCTGTCCGCCTGTAACTTTTTTTATTTCGGAGGAAAAAATGACAGAATATAAACAATGGCACGAAGTTGATGGCCCGAATTTTCAATTTTTCAGCGAAAATCAGGTTTACTTTTGCCAGTGCGACTTGCATCACAAATTAAGTCTTTTTGAGCTTTTGCGGATTGTGACAGATGTGGCCGTAGAAGATTTTAATCAGCGCATGATGAGCTACGACATTCTTACGGCCAAAGGATTCGGGATTCTTGTCGCAAGGCAAGCGTTCAGGTTCCACAAAATGCCAGTCGGAAACCAAAAAATCACAATAAAGACCTGGGAGGAAAAACCTGAACCTCTTCAGTTTGTCCGCGCCTATGAAATTTTCGACACAGAAACAAATGAAAACCTTGTAAGCGGAATTTCAACTTGGCTTCTAGTTGATCTGAACAAACGCCGGCTTATGAAAATCAAGGATTTCACGTTGCGGAAAGAACCTACAATTCAAACAGAACATAACTGCCTTTCTGCTGGAAAAATTTCTATGCCTTCAGAAATGACACAGATTCTTGAACGCCCGATTTGGTATAGCGATATTGACGGAAACGGACATATGAACAATGCCCGCTACGGAGCTTTTGTGATTGATTGCCTACCACCAGAATATCAAGGAAAAGAATTTTCAGATTTCAGGATTAACTACAACAATGAAGCTGCGCAAGGCGAAAAAATCGAACTTTTCGGAAATTTCTGTGACAAAGAGAAAAAAATAACAATTGTAGGAAAACAATCCGGTTCAACTTGTTTTGAATCAGAACTTTTCTGGAAATAATTATTTTCCTTCCCGGCAAAACTTGTGCCGGGAAAGATTTTCGGACAGAATTTCAGCAAACTGAATAACGGGCACGACTTGTTTCTGTTTCAAAAACATCCACAGCCCAAAGCCAAGGTTCTTTTTTTCCTGGCATATATGAAAGATCAATATTTTCTTTTTTAACAAGCCCGATAATCTGGTCAAAAATATAAGTTGCAATCCGTTCTGCGCTTGGATTCTGCTCAAACACCGACATATCATTCAAATTCGTGTGGTCAAGATTTTTGCATACTTCGCGGAGAGCTTTTTTCAACGCTGAAAAATCCATCAGCATTCCGCCTTCGTTTAGTTTTTCACCACGGACATGCGCATAAACCTTATAATTGTGTCCATGAAGATTTTCACACTTTCCATTATAATCACGCAAAAAATGTGCCGCCGCAAAATCGGCAGTTACTCTAACTTCATACATATTCTACTCTTCTATCTCAGGAATTCTTCGTTTTAATTCAGACATAAACTGATCGCCGGTAACGCCTTCCCGAAGGCACGCAAAAAGACAATTATCACCAGCAACAGTTCCAAGAATTTCATCCATATTCATATTGTCAAGCGCGTTTGAAACTGTATTCGCATGCCCCGGAAAGGTTTTTATGACAACAATATTTCCGCTCCAATCAATGCTGACATATCCGCGTAAAAAATCTTGAACATAAATCATCTCTGATTCTTGACGTTCATCATCGCCCGGCAGAGTATAAACATAACCAGTATTGCCGTCAGCAATTTTTCCGACTTTCAGAAGTTTCAGATCGCGGGAAAGAGTCGCCTGAGTAACCTCAAAACCTTCTTTCTCAAGATAGGCAAGAAGTGAATCCTGACTTTCAATGCGGTAATTTTTTATGAGTTTTCTGATTGTTTTTAACCGACTAAGACGTTCCTTCACATTTGCCTCTTTTTATCAGCGTATATTTATACAATATTATAAATAAATATTCATATTAACGCAATGACAGCAAATATACCAGAAATCATAATTTTATCCGCCAGCTGCCTACAGAATCAGTAAAAACTTGCCTTTAGCACAATAAGCTGAAATCTTGAGAAAAGCAAATTTAATCTCGCAAATTCGACCTCGTCTTTTTGATAAAGAAAATCCGCCTCCGAAAGCCTTCCTGCCAACATAAGCCGCTTATAAGATTCCACGCGTTTTTCTTCAAGAGCCAAGGAATCTTCCATTGAGCGGACAGATTCTTCATATAATTTCAACGAAGCTATCCTGTTTTTTCTTGAATATTCCTGACGCTTAAGAATTTTTGCCTTTTCAAGTTGATATAATTTATCAGTCAATGCATATTTATTCATTTCGGAAATATTCAAGACATCAGGAAAACATGGAATTTTCATCCCGACACTGAACGACCAGTCGGCATTTTCAAAAGAAGGAAAATCGTCCTGCGCATATCTAGTTGAAACAGAAAAAGCTGCCGACAAAAAACTTAACGAAGATTTGTAGGAAAGTGCATTTTTCAGACGCTCCGTTTCAACCTGAAGATATTCGGCTTCATCCGCGGAAAAAGTTTCTTTTCTGGCGGCGAACAATTCTTCACAAAATGCAACAAAATTTTCAAAGGAAATTTCTTCACCTGGAAGAATTCCTCCAAGCTCAAAAATTTTTTGCTCAGATGAAACAAGCGAAACTCTGCAATTTTGCAGCCCGTTGATTAAATCCCGATATTTTGAAAACTGTTCATTCAGTTCAATGCTGGTGATTTTTCCCAGCGCAAAAAGTTTTTCGTAATCCTGATTAAGTTTCTCGTAAAAAGCAAGCCGTTTTTTATTCAGAAAAATCAAATTTCGATAATAAAGCACATTTCCGGTCGCAGAAATAAAATCCTTGGTTCCTGCTGAAACTGCGTTGGAAAAATTCAAGGTTGCAAGATAATTTTTTTTGCGGTAATAATTTTTTGCAAAATCATTGAATGTCCCAAAAACAGTCTTGTTGAATGAAAGCGGCATCTTCAACGATAATGAATGAGAAAAAGAATTTGCCATGGCAAATTCACTCTCACTGAAAAGCAAATTATATCCAGTTTCACAAGAAATTGAAGCCAGCGACGGCAATTCCTGGGAAAAACTGATAACCGGAGAAGCAAAAACGCTTTTCCAGCCATCAGTCATATCGCCTGAAATATTTCCGTCTGCATTAAAATACATTTTCGGCGCATAAAAATTTTTATATTTTTTTGCATCAAGCGACACAATAGCCTGATTAAGCTTGGCAATCTGAAAAAAATTCAAATCGAAAAACGAAAATTCCTCAAGAGAAAGTCCAGAAACAAAAAATACACTGAAAAAACTTGTAAACAAAAAAAAGATTTTTTTCATACTGTAAAATCCAATTTTTTCAAAAGAAAATATAATAATGTCTGATTTTCCAGAACAATCCGTGCATTCACTTCAAAACCGGGTTTTATCTGATAACACAAACCTCTTTTATCTTTTAATTCCATTGAATCTGCCGAAGCATAAACAGTAAAATACAGAAATCCTGAATCAGAAACTTCAGAATCGGGCTGAATCACACTCAATTCGCCATTAATTCCCTTGAATTCAGAATATGGAAAAGCCGGAAACCTGAGCTTTACCTGCTGTCCTTTTTCCAATTTTCCCATACTTTCCGCCGGAACATGAAGTTCAATCCTGCAATTCTTATCCGCTGAAGGAACAATATTCAAAACTTGCTGATCAGCAAAAAGATAATCTCCCACATTCAACGAAGATTTTTCCTGGACAAAACCATCCACCGGAGAAATCAACACAAGATTTTTCAGCGCTTCTTTAACCTGTACAGCTTGTTTTTGTAATTCCTCTTTTTCAAGTTTCAACGCATCTATTTCCTGTTTCACCGAGCTATAAAAATCCGCACAAAACTGCTCATATTCCATGACCGCAATCGAATATTCGTATCGCTTTTTTTCAATTTCACTGGCAGTCGTCGAACTTTCAGGAAGCACCATTTCCTCAGAAAGCAACTCCTTTGTCCTATGGCTTCTCGCATTCAAAAGTTTTCTTTCCGCAACAAAAGACTCGAATCTAGCCCGAACAGTGCTATTATCCGTTTCTATTTTTTCAAGATTATTTTCATATCCATCCAAAAGAACGCTCAATCCCTTCAATTTCCCAAAATTTTCCTTAAGCTGAAGTTCAACAGATTTTTTCTGGGCCAAAAGACTGTCGCTTTTTATAGAAAGCAATTTATCTCCTGACTTTACAAAATCTCCGGGTTTATAAAAAAGAAATTCAATTTCTCCGGAAGTAATATTGCTGACTGTAGAAATATTCATAACAGGCCTTACAATTCCATCCGCTTTTACAACATCATCAATTTTCCCAAAACAGACAAAACATGCAATTCCGGCAATAATTCCACATACAATCCAGATAACAGAATGAAGATACCACGGCTCTTCCCTACAAAGAACCTGACTCATATCATCCAGCATATAATCCGGGTAAACAACAAATCTTCTCATAAACTAAAAACCTCTGACCTAAATCTCATTCTGGGCTGTCCACATCTGATGATATTTGCCTTTCCGCGCAAGCAGTTCCTCGTGATTTCCAGACTCAACAATAGAACCATTATCAAAAACAAATATTTTTCCACAATTTTTAATGGTAGAAAGCCTATGCGCCACTATGATCATAGTGCATTCAGCACAACATTTATCAATTGTATTCATAATTCCACGTTCTGAAATACTATCCAAACTAGCCGTCGCCTCATCCAAAATCATCAATTTCGGTTTTCGAAGAAGAACCCGCGCAAGTGCAATCCGCTGACGTTCTCCACCAGACAACGAAGCTCCCCGTTCACCAACCGTAGTCTTGTATCTGTAATCCAACCTTGAAATAAACTCGTGTGCCTGAGCTTCTTTTGCCGCCTGAACAATTTCCGCCATCGAATATCCTCCGTTTCCCCATTGAATATTCTCCGCAACAGAACCACTGAACAACAACGACTCCTGCGGTACGTAGCCAATACAATTCCGATAAGAAGCTGTATCAACATCCGACAAGTCAAAACCATCAACAGAAATATTTCCCGAATCAATCTGATAAAATTTCATAAGAAGTTTTGTCATTGTAGATTTTCCAGAGCCGCTTGCACCAACAAAAGCCACATGTTCTCCAGCCTTGATATTTAGGCTCACATCTTTCAACGCAGTTCCGCGTGTTCCATACGAAAAAGAAATCTTATCAACGCAAATATCGCCTTTTATCGTGTCAATTTTTGTCAATTCAGTTTCATTTTCGCTTTCCTCGGGCATATCAAGAACTTCACTCAACCTGTCAGAAGCAATAACCGCCTGCTGAATGCTTTCCTGCAAAGTCAAAAGCCGCGCCAAAGGACCAAGAAAATATCCTGACAAAGTCACAAATGATATAAGTTGCCCCAAAGACATCGAACCCTTAAAAATCAGAAGGCTTCCAATCCAATAAATCGCCAGAGTACCGGCACTTGAAACAAGATTCTGAAGCGCATTCTCGCAATTCGCCATTGTTCCCAAAGAAATACTTTTCCTGACACAAGTTGAAAGTTTTTCCTCCAGTCTCCTCGAAGCTTCTTTTTCCGCCGCCAGCGCCTTTACAGTTCCAATTCCATTAACGCTTTCCACAAGCACAGCCTGCTTTTCCGCCTCAAGAACAGACTGAAGTTTCAGTTTTTTTCTGAAAGGTTTTACAAAAAGCCAGACAATAACCGCAGACACAACAACAGGAATCATTGAAACCCATAAAAGTTCCGCACCAAAGGCAAACAAAAAAATTCCGCCAAAAATCAGCATACAAGAATCAATCACTACCGACAAAGTCATGCTAGAAATTGTCTGCCTAACCGTAACCGTATCGCCAATCCGCGAAATAATTTCCCCAGTCTTTCGGCTCGTAAAAAAATTCATAGGAAGATGAAGAATATGGCTGAAATAATCGTTCACTAAAACCAAATCAATCTTGTTGCTAAGAAAATTCATAAGCTGATTTCTTGAAAATTCCGTAAGCACCTGAAACAAAATCACAAAAAGATATGCAAACGAGCACAATGCAAGCGTATTCTTCAGTCCGGAATACAGAACATCATCTATCAGAAATCTGAAATAAAACGCGGAAGCAGCACCAAGAAAACTTAAGAGCAAACCGGCAACAAAACATTCGATAATACTTTTTTTATGAGGATTAAGAAGATATGCAAATCTTGCCAATAAACCTTTAGTTTCCTTAGTGCGTTGAAATTTCTGTTCTGGCTCAACAATAAAATAAACGCCGCTCCATTTCTTGCAGAACGAATTCCAATCAACGCAGTTTATTCCATCATCAGGATCCGCCACAATGACTTTATTTCCTTTTCTGCCATAGACAACCACATAATGATCAATGACGTCTTTTTTCACATGACATATAACCGGAAACGGAACATTCTCCAGCTTCTTCTCATTGCTAAGAATCCCACGGCAAGACATTCCCAACGCAGCAGCACCTTTAACAAGCCCGAATCCACTTGTACCAAAACAATCCGTTCCTGAAAAATACCTTATCCTGCTTATCGAAATTCTCTTTCCATAATATTTAGCAATACTCGCAAGACAAGCTGCTCCACAATCAGTCTCATCATGTTGTTTTACCAGAACATACTTTTTCATAAATCAAAACCTAAAACTTAAAACGATGAGTAGGAGCAAACGGTAAAGCACAAACAAAACCGTCCGAGCTCTTAGCAGAAAACTTTCCATAATCTAACCGAGCAGATGTTGCACCACCGCTGCAGGAAGAACTGTAACTTACGCGATTTGAACCGCAACCGCTAGTCGCGCTGTAGCTTCCGCCGGAATAACAACGCCCAGCCGCAGAACTTCTAGAAGAACTTGAGCTTCCACCAGAAGAGCCGCTATAGCCTCTTCCAGAACCTCCACCGCTAGAACCGCCATAACCACCATTAATCTTCAAAAGATCGTTTTTTGTCAGCACATCGTGCTGCTTAAGCAATGATTTCATTCAAAACCTCCTTGATGTCAGAATGATTTCTATAAACAACTGAATCGTAAGAAACAGTTTGTTTTAAATTTTCAACGCCAGAACCAGAATTCATCTTACATTTCCAGCCAGACTGATTTATTTCCGTCCAGTCTTTTTCACTTTCCATCTGAAAAGTCTGCCAGTCCCGCGGCTTCCCTGTCTTATACAGAATCTGCACAGATTCTCTTGCCACGCGCTCCAGCTCCATCAGAAAACTGCAAGGATTCAAAACAGATTCCCAAGCTCCGCAGACAATCGCAGAATCAAAACTTCCGTCCGCAAACGGCAGACATTCCGGGCGAACAACAACTCCATCATCAGATTCTTCCAGCACAGAAACAAACTTGAAATTCTCCGGGAAAATACCATCTTCCGGCACAAAATTTCCTGTAAGCACAAGAGTCTTTTTCTGTTTTCCAGAATCCGGCAAAGCCCCATAAACGCAGGAGAACGCGACTCGTTCCTCCTCCGCAGCATAGATTTTTTCCACATCATTTGATTTTTTGTACGCAGAGACAATCTTTCGCTGATTTTTCTCGTAGGCAATATTTATAAATGGAATCCTTCCCTGCGCAATAAGCCTATAGAAATAAAGATGAGATTTTACACAACGCTTCCAAGTCCAGATTCTTGCAGTCCTCATGGCATTTTCACGGAGCAAATCCAGTTTGGGCAAATCCAGAATCGCATTCCTGAGCACAGAAACCATTTCGTAGGCATTTCCAGGCAAACCGATGCAGTTACGTCCAGGCTCCGCATATTCATCCATTCCAAGACCTGTTGTAACCAGCAAAAGAGCACCGGATGCCATAGCCTCAAGCCCTGTAAGCCCGAAAGGCTCGTAATGGCTCGGCATAACAACAATATCCGCATTCGCATACGCCTCAAAAAGCTCATTTCCTTCAAGGAATTCAGGCTTATTAAACAAAGAAAGATCCATTCCAACATCAATTTGACCGCGCCCATAAAGGCAATATTCCACAGAATTCCGTCTTTTAAATTGAGGGCCAAGCTGGTTCACCGCATAAATAAAATCATTCACGCCTTTCTGGACATTTTCAAACCGCCCAAAGTAGCACACGCGGATTTTTCCATCATTGCGTAAATTCCTGTGAAATTTTTCAGTCCGAAGCCCAAGAGGAAGCACAATCGCTGATTTTAAATTTCCAGCGTGCTTTTCAACACATTTTGCAGAAAATTCAGAGTAAGCCGCAACAACCGCGCTGTTTTCAATAGCGCAACGTTCAACTTTAACTTCCTGAAAATACAAATCATCAAGATAACTTGAAGCAATCAAATCCGTAAAAATCAAATGAGAAGAATAAAAGACATTTTTTTCAAACCTGAATGGCATATAGGTCTGCCGGTCATTGCAGTGAATAACTTCAGGTTTAAAAGATTGAAGGAGCGGCTCCAGCTGTTTTCTAAGACTCGCCGCAGATTCCAAAATTCTGGCCTCAGGCGTGAATGCGTCAAAAATCTGTTCAGGCGCAAAAACGTAATCAACATTTTCATCAGGAAGCGGAATTCTTCCATCTGAAAGATGAAAATAAACGCATTTTACATCGCAATATTTTCTTAGTTCCCGAACATATTCCCGGGTAAAAGTTCCAAGCCCGCCAAAAAGATAACCTGGATGCTCGGAAGTTACAAATAGGACTCTCATTTTTTAACCTCTGCATATTTAACGCAAAAAAAAGTCAAAAAATGAAATGAATCACAAAAAAAATTGAAAAAATTTTCTAAATTTATTCTGAATGTCGTTTTTTTTGATTTAGAAAAAAAATTGAACAAGCTATCAGAAAAAAATTAATATTCAAGCAATTTCACTCACATGCTCATTCCGACTGAAATTACAAATTTAAAGAAATTCTGGTTCACATTGTAAGAAAAACCCATGTTCATCGCAGGAAATGCAATCTGTTTCATGTAAAGTTTCAAGCCTGCGCCTGGTCCGTGGCAATAAACAAAATTTCCATCGGAATCTTCAGCGATTGCACCTTCATAAATTTCGTAAAAAGTTACGGTTGCTATTTTATGCCGAAAAAGAGCTTCCTCCATAGAAATCATCGCGCTGGCAATCCGTTCTGTCTTAAAATTTGAATTCATTATTGAACATCCAGCATCTCCTCTGTCAGCCTGAAGCATAACGTTTTTTCCAGATTCAATCGTTCCAGCCGCATTAAAAATCAGCCTGTTCCGTTTTGCAACCGGAATCTGATAATTCACCCTGAACGAAATTCCTTCAATTATTTTCCAATCTGTTGAATAACCGGCAGAATATTCAAATGACGCTCCGTTTCCAATCAGATACCAACCGTTCCAGCTGACATTCTGAAAATTCAACGCGCTGGAAACAGTCCACTGATGATAATCATCCATATCGTCCTTGTAAAAATGACCGTAAAAATATTCCGCGCCGGCAGAAAGCGAAAAATATTTATTCATTTTCTCTGTAAAATTAAACCGTTCCCGGAAATTTATCGAGTCAAATTTCAAAAGATTATTGTCATCAAAATCTGTGATTTCATTTTCTTTGTGCGAAAAATTTGTAAAAGTCCCGAATCCAGGATGCTTTATATCACCGGCTGGCTTTGAAAACATCAGGAGCCCCATCTGCATATTTTTTGAAAAAACACCACCGGCAATCAGATTATTTTTCCTGCCGAACGCATTCATATTCATCAGCATAAAACCGCCCATAAATCCATCGCTTGAATAGGACGCAAACGGCAGAGGCAAAAAAGTAATTTTTTCTTTTAAATTGACGTTTAAAATCACGCCGGAATTTTCATTTTGGCCAGATTCCTCAAGCTCCCCGGAATTTCCTATATTTTCAAGATTCAAGCTGATTTCAGAAAAAAGACCTTCCGCCTGCAAAATAGTTTCAATCTCATTAAAATCAAGTTCTTCGCTATCCTTGCCAACAAAATCCTTTAAAAGATTCTGCATGTACGATTCTTTTGTTTTTTTTAGACCTCTAAATTTTATAGAAGAAACTGGCTCTGAAAACAAAAATTTTCCAGACAGACAAAATGCGCAAAAAAACAATAAAAACTTTTTCATAAATGCATTATAGCGTTTTTTTATTTATTGTGCATTTTTTTGTTTAATTATATTATTCATAATAATTAACAGCTATGAAATCAGAAATTCAAATTACAAACGGCTCGCTCGTAAAAAATATTTTTCTCTTCAGTATTCCGCTGGTTTTCACGAATATCCTGCAGATTCTTTTTAACATGGCAGATTCTTCTGTTGTCGGAAGATTTGCGGGCGCTTTGGCGCTTGGCGCAGTCGGCTCAGACGGTCAGCTTTGTTTTCTTTGCTCAGGACTTTTGATTGGAATCGGTGGCGGCGTAAATGTTCTTGTAGCTTTTTACATCGGTCAAAACAACAAAAAAGAATTGAACGACATGATTCACACAGCGGCAGTATTTTGCCTTATTGCAGGTCTTGCGATAATGATTATCGGCTGGATTTCTGCTCCGCTTGTCTTAAAGGCTATGAATACAAAACCTGAATTACTGCAGGACGCTTTGCTTTACTTCAGGATTTACCTTATTTCCATGCCGGCGATGGCTTTATACAATTTTGGAAACGCAGTCTTAAGCGCCCACGGAAACACAAAACTTCCGCTGATTTTCTTGGCACTCGCAGGAATTGCAAATGTTTTTCTGGATTTGCTTCTGGTAATCGTATTTAAGATGAGCGTTGCAGGCGTTGCTATTGCCACGGTTGTTGCCCAGTTTATCTCGTGTTTTCTTACCGTCCGGGCAACTTTCAAGGATATGGGAAATGTCCATTTTGACAAGAAGAATTTAAAGCTTAACATCCACAAGACAATGCAGCTTGTAAAAATAGGAATTCCAGCCGGACTTCAGAATGTTGTTTTTGCGGTGGCAAATCTTTTCATTCAGGCCGGCGTAAATTCTTTCGATGCGCTTATGGTTGCCGGAAACGCAGCCACTATGAATGGCGATAATCTTGTCTACAATATAATGGCGGCATTTTATACGGCAGAGGCGACTTTCATAGGTCAAAATTATGGCGCGCGCAAAAAATCAAGAATCCTAAAATCCTATTTTGTAGGAGTTGGTTACGCCGCAATAGTCGGAATTATCATGGGAATTGTCCTTTACGTATTTGGACCACAATTTCTTGGACTTTTTACAACAGACAGCACAGTTGTTGACTATGCAATGAAAAAATTCAGGATAATGACATTCAGTTTTGGAATTTCTGCATTTATGGACGGAACAATCGCCGCAAACCGTGGGCTTGGAAAAACCTTGATTCCATCTGTTTTTGTATTTATTGGCTCGTGCTTTTTCCGCGTGCTTTGGATTTATACAATTTTCGCGTATTTCCGCACAATCGAAAGCCTTTTCCTGCTTTATCCAGTAAGCTGGTTTGTGACTGCAATTTTTGAAATAATCTACTTTATAATAACGTACAGAAAAGAAACAAAAAATTTGTAAAACTTTAAAATATCGTGCTATCATAAACAAAGAGGTTTCCTATGAGTGATATTGTTTATATGAGCAACGATGAAGTTGTAAAAGCGCTGCAAGAAATCAAGACGTACACGAACAGAAATTCAATAGAAGCAATTGACTATGCTATTGAAATTTTTCAGAAATTTGAAGAAGCAGGAATCAAAGTTCCTATGGAAGTTGATTTCAAGAAACTAGCTTCAGCATTGGAGAAAAAATAATGGTCGGTACATTTTGGTCTTTATTACCTGCAATTATCGCCATTGCGCTGGCGTTAATAACAAAAGAAGTTTATTCTTCACTTTTTATTGGTATTGTAATTGGCGGAATTTTCTATGCAATCGATGCAGCTTCTGGATTTCCAGGATTTTTGACACACGTATTCAATGACGGATTAATCTCCTCTGTCTCGGATTCATACAATGTAGGAATTCTGGTATTTCTTGTAATTCTAGGTGTAATGGTTGCCATGATGAACAAAGCCGGCGGCTCAAACGCTTTTGGAGAATGGGCAAAAAAGCACATAAAAACAAAAGTCGGCGCGCAAGTGGCAACAATCTGCCTTGGAATAATGATTTTTATTGACGATTATTTCAACTGCCTTACGGTTGGCTCTGTAATGCGTCCAATAACAGACAGACATAAAGTTTCCCGCGAAAAACTAGCTTATCTTATAGATGCTACGGCGGCTCCAGTCTGCATCATCGCTCCGATTTCATCATGGGCAGCGGCAGTTTCTGGCTTTGTAACCGAAGGAGAAAACGGACTTGCCCTATTTATAAAAGCAATTCCATTCAACTTTTATGCACTTTTTACCATTGTAATGATGTTTGCAATGGTTTTGATGAAAATTGAATATGGTCCAATGGCAAAATACGAAAACGCGCTGCAAGCATTGGATTCAGATTCAAACGAAGATGAAAATAAAATCATAGGAAAAGGCACTGTTCTTGACCTGATTATTCCGATTGCAATGCTGATTATTTCCTGCACAATAGGAATGATTTATTCTGGCGGATTCTTTACAAAGCTTGTTGAATCAGACGGTCAGATGGTCGCAAACGAAACATATCTTAATTTTATTGAATCTTTTGCAAATTCTGATGCTTCAGTAGGTCTTGTCCTAGGTTCATTCGCAGCATTGATTCTTACAGTAATCCTTTACACTGTAAGAAGAACCCTTAAATTCACCGACTGCATGAGCTGTATTCCAGACGGATTCAAGGCAATGGTTCCGGCAATCCTGATTCTTTGTTTAGCCTGGACATTAAAATCAATGACAGATTCCCTTGGCGCAAAAGACTTTGTTGCAAGTGTTGTAAGCGGAAGCGCATCATCCTTAATGAACTTTTTGCCTGCAATAATTTTTGTGATTGCGTCATTCCTTGCATTTGCAACAGGTACTTCATGGGGAACATTCGGAATATTGATTCCAATCTGCATCGCAGTATTCCCTGAAGCATCAAATCCGCTAAGAATCATCTCAATTTCTGCATGTATGGCAGGAGCTGTATGTGGCGACCATATATCACCGATTTCAGATACAACAATCATGGCAAGCGCAGGAGCTCAATGTAACCATGTAAAACATGTTTCTTCCCAACTTCCATACGCACTTTCATGCGCCGGAATATCGTTCATAACGTATATTTTCGCAGGATTTGTAAAAAATGCGCCATTATCGTTTGCATTCGGATTTATTGCAACAATCGGATTTCTGCTTGTTGTAAAAAAACTGCAAAAAAGTTCAATACAGAAATAAAAAAAGCCGGCAATCAGAAGCAATCAAAACTTCAAGTGCCGGCCGTAAAAGCCACAGAAAACACTGGATTTTCCAGGATTTTCCTGTGGCTTTTTAATATAACTTATTTATTCAAATATTCAACAACAAGTTCGCCCATCTTCTTTGTGCCAACAAGTTTTCCGGCTGCTTTTACTTCTGCAATATGAGATCCGGCAATATCACCAGTTCGCCAACCGTCATCAAGAACAGCGTTTACTGCATTTTCAATAGCCTTTGCCTCTGTTTCAAGCTTAAAACTGTAGCGTAAAAGCATAGCTGCAGAAAGAATTGTAGCCAACGGATTAGCCAAATCTTTTCCTGCAATGTCCGGCGCAGAACCGTGGATTGGCTCATACAGACCAGGACCAGTTCCATCTCCAAGAGAAGCGGAAGCCAGCATACCAATTGAACCTGTAATCTGGCTAGCTTCATCAGACATAATGTCGCCAAACATATTGCTTGTTGCGATTACGTCAAACTGCTTTGGATTTCTGACAAGCTGCATAGAAGCATTATCAATATACAAATATGAAAGTTCAACTTCCGGGTAATCCTTTTTAATATCTTCTGTAACGCGACGCCACAACTGTGAAGAATTCAAGATATTAGCCTTGTCAACAACGCAAAGCTTCTTTCTGCGGCTCATAGCGTATTCAAATCCCATTCGGACAATTCGTTCAATTTCCGGACGTGTATATTTTTCTGTATCCCAGGCAGTATTTCCATCCGCAGAAGTTCCTCGTTCACCAAAATAAATACCACCAGTCAATTCGCGAACGATAAGAATATCAAGACCATCGCCAACAATCTCATCTTTTAAAGGACAAGCGTCTTTCAACTGCTTCCACATTACAGCCGGACGAAGATTTGCAAAAACTTTCATTCCGCCGCGGAGGCCAAGCAAAGCTTTTTCAGGCCGGATTTCAGAAGGCAAGTTGTCCCACTTTGGACCGCCAACCGCACCAAGCAAAGCCGCATCAGACTTCAAGCAAATATCAAGCTGATCCTGCGGGAGCGGTTTTCCGAATTTATCGATTGCGCAGCCGCCAGCCAAAACGTTAGTGTAATTCCACTTGTGACCGTATTTTTTTGCAACAGCGTCAAGCACATTTACAGCTTCTGCCACAACATCAGGACCGATTCCGTCCCCTGGAATCAAAGCAATAGTCTTTTCCATGTTATATACCTCTAATTTTTTTTTAAATTATTTTCCAAACATAAACAGTTTAATGAATTGCATTGCGAGTTTCAATTAAATCATAAAACCATGAAACTTGCCGGAAAATTCTAACGTCCTAAATGCTTTTCAATGTCATTTATAAGTTTGTATTCAAAAGAATCGCAAAGCGCAAGCCAGCTGGCTTCCATAACATCGCAGCTTACACCAACTGTAGTCCACGTGTTTTTTCCGTCGCTTGATTCAATCAGAACGCGTACTTTCGAAGCAGTTGCGCTTTTTCCGTCCAAAACACGAACTTTATAATCCGTAAGCCGAATCTGATTTACAGCAGGATAAAAACGGCTCAAAGCTTTTCGCAAGGCAATGTCCAGCGCATTTACCGGACCGTCTCCCTCACCGGCAGTAACTTCAATTTGTCCCTCAACCTCAACTTTAATCTGAGCGCAGGCACAGACACCTTCCTCTGGACGTGGATTCACGCCATTCGTCTGGTAATAATGCAGCGTAAAAAACGGCTTGTAGCGGCCAATAACTTTTCGCGCAAGAAGCTCAAAGGAACCGTCTGCACCTTCAAACTGATAACCTTCAAATTCAAGTTCTTTCATTTTTGCAACAAGCTCTGCAACCTGCGGTGAAGATTTTGTGATTGTCGGGTCAATCTTCTGGATTTTCTCAATGATTGTGGAACGGCCGGCAACTTCACTCATAAGGAAAACACGCTCGTTTCCGACTGAATCCGGGGAAATATGCTCGTATGCCTCTGGATTTTTCAAAACCGCGTCAATGTGCATTCCAGCCTTGTGGCTGAACGCCGAACCGCCAACAAAAGGAAGCTGCGGATTCAGCGTAATATTTGTGATTTCCGCAACACGCTTTGCAATTGAAGTAAGTTTTTTAATTTTTTCATCTTCAATACACTTATAGCCAAGTTTTAACTGCAAATCTGGAATAATACAGCTAAGGTTTGCGTTTCCAGTGCGCTCACCAAAACCAAGAAAAGTGCCCTGAACGTGCCGCGCGCCAGATTCCACTGCAATCAAACTGTTTGCAACCGCAAGACCACAGTCGTTATGCGTATGGATTCCAATTTTCGCGCGTCCACCAATTCTTTCAACAGCGGCTTTTACGGCTTTTTCACAGTCTTTAAGCATACAGCCGCCTTTAGTCTCACACAGAGCCAAAGTTTCCGCACCGCCTTCCACAGCGGCTTCCAAAGATTTCAGCGCATATTCCGAGTCATCCTGAAATCCTGTAAAAAAATGTTCCGCATCATATACAACATGCTTTCCCTGTTCTTTCAGAAAAGCACAAGTATCACGAATCATTGCAAGATTTTCTTCAAGCGAAGTTTTTATAATATCCGTAACCTGAAAAGTCCAGCTTTTTCCAAAAATAACAACATATTCTGTTCCAGCCGCAAGCAGACTCTGAAGATTTACATCCTCCGCACATTTTATGTCTTTTCTGCGAGTAGAACCAAATGCGGCAAGTTTTGCAGTCTTAAGATGGATTTTTTTCATTTCCTGGAAGAATTCCATATCTTTTGGATTAGAGCCAGGATTTCCAGCTTCAATCAACGTAATTCCAAGCTCATCAAGTGCCTGACAAATGTGAATTTTATCCTGAACCGAAAAACTAATACCTTCACCCTGAGCTCCATCGCGCAAAGTGCTGTCCAGAATTTCTACTTTCATATCTGCCATAAAAAACTCCTATACAAAACACAAAATTTGATGTTCAAATTAGCTCTAAAAAAATAATTCCTAGAGATTTCTTTATTATATTAAAAACACAAAAACAATGCTATAATAAATGGAAGGACACAAAAATGATTATTGATTCGCATGTTCACTTTGGTAGCAGTCTTGGTTTTTCCATGCCTCAAAAAGATGTTCTTACAGCAATGGAAAAATATAATATCAGCAAGGCAATCGTTTCCAATGTTTCTGCGGTGGAAGTTGATACGGAACACAATCCATTGCCAGAAAATGAGCAGATTCCTATGCTTCAGACCGCAAAAGACACAATAGATTTCGCAAAGGCAAATCCGGGAACAATTTTTGCGGCTATCTGGGTAAAACCGCGCCTTGAGCAACCATCTGCAGAACTTGAATACCTTTTAAAGATTCATCCGCAGTTTGTAAAAGCCATAAAAATCCATCCGTTTTATTCTGCGCTTTCTTTTGACAGTCCCCAGATTGAACCTTACATTGAACTCGCGGAGCTTCTTGAGCTTCCGGTAATCGTGCACACTGCAAACGACGGTTTTTCTGAATGCAAAAAAGTCTATAATATGGCAAAAAAATATCCGTATACAAAATTCGTCATGGCTCATCTTGAACTTGGAACAAACAATGACGAGGCAATTGATTTATGCACAAAACTCCCGAATCTTTTTGGTGATACAGCCTGGGTTCCTTTTGAGAAAGCCATAAAATTCGTAAAAACTGCCGGCAGCGAAAAACTTATGTTCGGTTCAGATATGCCGATTGATGGCGTGGACACTTATTCAAAAAACAAGTCAGGACAGCGCTCAATGTATCAGGATTATTTCCATGAGCTTGCAAAACGAATTCCAACATCTTCTTTTGAAAACATAATGTGGAAAAACGCAGAAAATTTCTACAAGCTGTAGGATAATTTTCTGCGCAAAAAAACTGAAAATAAATTATTTCTTCCAGCCGTCATATTTTTCGCACTCAAGAATTCTCTGGGCATTTTTCACCCTTTCTTCCGAAGGGCTCGGCGTATCTTTAAGGACGTAATCAATTCCCAAATCCTTGTATTTTATTGCGCCCAATCCATGATAAGGCAAAATCTCGACCCGCTGAACATTATGCAAAGTCCTGATAAAATCCCGGGTTTCTGTCAGATATTCATCGTTGTCTGTAATTCCTGGAGTCAGAACATGACGAATCCAGATCGGCTTTTTTATTTCATCAAGATAATAGAACATATCCTTGATATTTTTTCCGGTGTGACCCGTAAGTTTCACGTGCTCTTCCTCGTTTATATGCTTTATATCCATCAAAAGAAGATCTGTAACATCCATCAGCTTCTGGAAGATCTCAAACCACTTGCCTTCACGCGTGAACGGCGCACCGGAAGTGTCAATGCAGGTGTTCACATTTTTCTCCTTGGCAAGCGTAAAAAGTTCAAGCAAAAAATCGAGCTGGGCAAGAGGCTCCCCGCCACTCACAGTTATTCCGCCTTTTTTGCCCCAATACGCACGACAAGAAAGGGCTTCTTTTAACAAATCCTCTGCAGACCACAAAGTTCCACCTTTTTTCATGTCCCAGGTATCAGGATTATGGCAGAATTTACAGCGCATCGGGCAACCGCTGAAAAATATGATAAACCTTGAACCAGGACCATCCGCACAGCCAAAACTTTCCAACTGATGAACATAACCTTGCATAAAAAACTCCAAAAAGATTCTCAATAAGACTTAGATGCCATTATCATACTAAAAAATACAAACAAAAAAAGCAGAATTCAAGAAATTCTATAAAAAATCCGCAGAATTATCCTAAAAACCAAGAAGCTTTTTTTTCAGTGTGACAAATTCCTGTTGGGTAATTGCGCCAATATCCAAAAGTTTTTTATATTTCAGGATTTTGTCAGCAATATCGTCTTCAGAATTTTCCGTTCCAGAAGAAAAAGCATCGTTTTTTGCTTCAGTTTTCTCCAAAATTTTATTTATGCAAAGATACAAATCATTTCTTTCAAGAGAAGTTTCAAAATCAGAAACAGGACCTTCTGAAAAACGAAAAGTAAAATCTGAGAACAAATCCATCCGGCCTGTAAAATCTGTCTGCAATCGTTCTGTTTTTCCAGGTTCGATTCTTTGATTTCCAAGAAACTCTTCTTTTCCGCTGCGCTTTCTTTTTCCGTTCACGCTTACAGTCAGGATTATGTCAGTTCTGTTTGAAATTTTTATATTATCTTCAAAATCACCTTTTTCTCGGATTACAAAAACGCTTCCATCATCCAAAATCTGACCTGATTCCGCGAATAAAAATCCACAAGCCACAAAAAAGGCTGCAAACAACACATTTTTTTTCATCATTTTTAAATCTCCGTAAAAAACTGTCTCAAATACTAAAAGAAAAGGCTCACACCGACTTTAGGAACGACTCCAATTCCGCCGGCACAAAAAAATCCATAGCTTTCATCAAAATTATCGCCTTCAATGTTAACTGAACCAGTAGCCGGAAGATTTGTAAAGAAATCCAAAGAGGCATTGATTCCAAACGTATCTGTAAAACGATAGATTGCAACAACATCCGCTCCCAGTTTTATGTTAAAAAATGTAGCCTTATAGTCAACGTATGATTCCGTAAGTTTCAAAGACCTGAAACCAAATCCAAAAAATCCATGAAAAGCAAGAAGAAAATTATTTGTATTCACAGGAAGGCCGCCCCATCCCAATTTCAGCCCAAGATCGAGCCCCTCAAAATTGTCGTCAACAAGATTTTCAATCTTTGTAGACGTAAAACCTACATTCGCACCAAACACAAAGGAAAAACCATTCTCATTTATTGTCATCATAGAATAATCAAAATCAAATGATGTTGATTTTTCGTCCAAATCTTTCTTGAATTTTTCATCGTCAAAATCCAGTTCCCTTGAATCCACAGGAACACTGAAATCAAGATTCTGAACTGTTTCCTTTGCAAATGCTCCCGCCGAAAGAACAACTGCAAAACAAGCAAATGATAAAAACTTTCTCATAGAAAAACTCCTTTCGATATAAATCCTTTTTTTTAATTGTCTGAATATCGAATTTTATAGATTTACCATAAAAATTTACATTTAAATTATACATTAAAACAAGAATAACACAATTTAAAAAGAAAAACGCCCCTTGCATTCAGAGCAAGGGGCGTTCGTACCTTAATCAAAAGATTAAAGGATTTTCAACCTGAAACTAAAGAGAAGCGTGGCAAGTACGAGCAATAACATCGTCCTGCTGTTCTTTTGTAAGGTTGATAAAGCGTACAGCATAACCAGAAACGCGAACTGTAAAGTTAGCATATTCAGGTTTTTCTGGATGAGCCTGACAATCCTTCAATTTTTCAACGCCAAATACGTTTACGTTCAAGTGATGAGCACCAGCGTGGCCAGATTCTGGACCAACATCAAAGTATCCGTCAAGAACGTTTACAAGGTTCTCGATTCTTTCATCCTCGTTGTGACCAAGAGCACTTGGGTTGATTGTCTGAGTATTAGAAATACCGTCCAAAGCATATTCATAAGGAAGCTTAGCAACAGAGTTCAAAGACTTGATAAGACCTTTTGTTTCTGCACCGTAAGATGGGTTAGCACCTGGTGAGAATGGAGCTCCAGCCGGGCGTCCGTTTGGAAGAGCTCCTGTAGCTTTTCCGTATACAACGTTTGAAGTAATTGTAAGGATAGAAGTTGTTGGCTCTGCATTGCGGTATGTAGGATGCTTTTTAATCATAGCCATGAATGACTTCAAAAGATCAACTGCAATGTCATCTGCACGGTCATCATCCTGTCCGTAGCGTGGGAAATCGCCTTCAACTGTAAAGTCTTTTACCAAAGTTACAGTCTTGATTACGTTTCCAGCTTTGTCTTTTACATCTACCTTCTCGCGGTTTACATGAACTTTTGCATATTTCATCGCAGAAAGCGAATCTACTACATGAGAGAATCCTGCAATACCAGTAGCAAATGTTCTCTTGATATCTGTATCTTCAAGAGCAAGTTCCTCAGCCTCGTAGTAATATTTGTCGTGCATATAATGAATTGCATTCAAAACATTTACGTAAACATCAGCAAGCCATTCAAGCATTGCCTTGTATTTGCGGAGAACTTCATCATAGTTAGAAGCATCGATTACATCAGCTGTGATTGGAGCATATTCTGGACCAACCTGCATTCCCTTCTTCAAGCCTTCATCAATACCGCCGTTGAATGCGTAGAGCAAAGCCTTCGCAAGGTTAGCGCGGGCACCAAAGAACTGCATTTCCTTACCAGTCTGAGTTGCAGAAACACAACAGCAGATTGAATAGTCATCGCCCCAAACCGGACGCATAACATCATCATTCTCATACTGGATAGAAGATGTGTCGATGGAAATCTTTGCAGCATATCTGCGGAAGTTTTCTGGAAGTCTCTTAGAGTACAAAACTGTCATGTTAGGCTCTGGAGAAGGTCCCATGTTTTCCAATGTATGAAGGAAACGGAAGTCGTTCTTTGTAACCATAGAGCGTCCATCCTGTCCAAGTCCGCCAACTTCAAGTGTAGCCCAGATTGGGTCGCCAGAGAAAAGCTGGTTGTAAGATTCAATGCGGGCAAAACGAACCATGCGGAACTTCATAACCATGTGGTCAACAAGCTCCTGTGCCTGCTCTTCTGTAATAGTTCCGTTCTTAAGGTCACGTTCAATATAGATGTCAAGGAATGTAGAAACACGACCTACAGACATAGCTGCACCGTTCTGTGTCTTTACAGCTCCAAGATAACCAAAATAAAGCCACTGGAAAGCTTCTTTCGCTGTCTTTGCAGGTTTAGAAATATCAAAACCATAGCTTGCAGCCATTTCTTTCAAGCCTTTCAAAGCCTTAATCTGATCAGAAACTTCCTCTCGGAGGCGAACAACTTCTTCCGTCATTGTTCCGTCACCGATGTTAGCAAAGTCGTTCTGTTTTTCCTGGATAAGATAGTCAATACCATAAAGAGCTACTCGGCGGTAGTCACCAACGATACGGCCACGGCCATAAGTATCAGGCAAACCAGTCAAGATGTGAGCAGAACGTACTGCTCTGTGCTCTGGTGTGTAAACATCAAATACACCCTGGTTGTGAGTTTTATGATATTCAGTGAAAATCTTGTGAAGTTCAGGATTTACTTTGTATCCGTACATTTCGCAAGACTGTTCAGCCATTTTAATTCCACCATAAGGCATGAAAGCTCTTTTCAAAGGTTTATCAGTCTGAAGACCTACAACCTGCTCAAGTTCTTTTCCTTCAGGGCAGATATATCCAGGTTTGTGCGATGTAAGACCTGTAACAATGTCAGTATCCATATCAAGAACACCAGTTCTTTCTTTTCCATCCAAACCGATAGACTTTTTGTTGTGTTCTTCTTTCTGAAGCTTCTGAAGTTCATCAAACAATTTTTTTGTTGCTGATGTAGGACCTGCAAGGAATTTGTTATCTCCGTCATAAGGAGTGTAGTTGTTCTGAATGAAGTCTCGAACGTTTACTTCTTCCTTCCACAAACGACCTGCAAAACCATTCCATTCTTCTTTCTGGATCATATCTTTTATACCTCTCAAAAAAATGATTAGTTTACTTTTTAGAAGCGGCAAAACTTCTTCGGGTTTTAAACCGTCCTTTTAAAATAATAATATAAAGGAGACCAAAACTCAATTAAAATTCTATTAAAAAAACTATATTTAGTGTACTTTAACAAAAAAAACAGAAAAAAACACTATAAAATTTCCAGCCTTTTTTAAGTTTACATATTTATCCATTTTTGTTTATATTTATGCATTTTTTTTGCTTAAATATGCAAAAACCCAAAAATGACAGGAAAAGACTACTTGCTTTCGTCCATAGGAATACCGCGGATTTTTTTCACGTAAATTCTGCGCATAAAGAACAGCGACATTCCAACCGACATAAATTCAGCAATTATGAAACACCACCAGACATTATCAACATTTCCAGTCTTAGAAAGAAAATATGCCGCAGGAAGAAAAACCACAATCTGCCGGCTGAATGAGACTATCATGCTGTAAACCGCATTTCCAAACGCCTGGAAAACCGAGGAAAGCGTAATTGCAACCGCAGCTCCGAAAAAGCTTGGCGCAATAAGACGCAATGCCACAATTCCCATACGCTTCATTTCTTGAGTTGCGCTGAACATTGCAAAAAGCTGCCCCGGAATCATTTCAAAAAGAACAACGCCGACCGTCATAATGCAAAGCGCAAGGACAAGAGCTCCCCGGATTGCATTTGTGATTCTTCTGTGATGCTGCGCGCCAAAATTATATGCAATAATCGGAATGATTCCATTGCAAAGTCCGAAAACAGGCATGAATATGAAACTGTTCAACTTAAAATAAACGCCGTAAACCGCAATCGCTGTATCACCGCCGTTTGGAGTTCCACCAAGGATGATGTTCATAAAATAAGTGATTACAGAAGTAATCGATGTCATCAATATTGAAGGAACTGCGACTTTATAAATCAGAGAGACAATCTTTACGTCAAGAAGAATATTTTTGATTTTCAACTGAATATCGTGGTTTTTCTTTACGTTCAAAAACACAGAGACACAACCGCCAATAATCTGGCCAAGAACAGTTGCAAGAGCGGCTCCTTTTATTCCCATTGCCGGACAAGGTCCAAGCCCGAAAATGAACAGAGGATCAAAAACGCAGTTAAAAACCGCACCGACAATCTGCGAAATCATTGAAAGAAAAGTTCTCCCAGTTGCCTGCAGAAGACGGTCGAACATAGTTCCGACAATCGGACCCAGCCCAAGAATAAGAATTATATCAAGATATTCCTTTCCGTATTCAATGATGGTCTGGTTTGCAGTCTGCGAACGAAGATACGGTCCTGTAACAAGAGTTCCAACAACCGCAAACACAATCCACGTTATTATGGAAAGGACAATTCCGTTCATCGCAGCCTTGTTTACATCTTCCTGATTTTTCTGGCCAAGCCTGAGCGAAAGCAAAGCGTTTACGCCGACAGCTGTTCCAACGCCAAAAGCAATCATAAGATTCTGAATCGGAAAAGCAAGAGAAACCGCAGTAAGGGCCTCCTCGCCTATCATTCCGACAAAAATTGAGTCAACAATATTGTACAATGCCATAATGAACATTGAGAACATTATTGGCAACGACATATTTAAAATAAGTTTCATGATGGGCATTGAGCCCATCTTGTTTTCTGTAGACATAAATTATCCTGTGAAAATTAGTCGAGCAGCGCATCAAGCTCCGCAGTAATCTTGGCCTTGTCCATTTTCTGCCCGATTATGCACAGCTTTATCATGCGGTCACCAACTTTTTCATCCCATTCCTGCCGCATCTTTGGCTCCTGGGCAAGAACTTCCTCCTGCTCTGCCTTAGGGGCCGCCGCAAGCCAAGTTCCTGACGCACCAGCAGAAATCTGTCTTCCCGAAGTTTCAAAAACATAAGCCATGTTCTGTTCATCACTGAACCAGACAACACCTTTTGAGCGGATAATATTTCTTGGCCATCTGCCTGCATATTCCTCAAGTTTGTCTCTGTTGAACGGACGTCTTCTATAATAAACGAAATTTCCGATTCCATACTCATCCTCATCGCTGCCGGAATCACCCTCATGCTTGTGCTCATGGTGATGATGCTCATGGCCTTCCTCATGCTCATGATGTTCGTGTTCATGCTCATCGTGGTCATCATCATCTTCCTCAGCAGACTCAAGGTGCTGAACCCACGCCGCGCTTTCAAAAACAGCGTCAAAATCAAATCGTTCTGTCGCAAGGATATCATCCACATCAACATTTCCGCGCTCAGCCTCAATTACCTTTACATGCGGCTGCAGCGCTTTTACTACGGCATGAACTTTTTTCATTTCCTCTGGAGTAACCAAGTCTTTCTTGTTGATAATCAAAGTTGAACAGAATTCAATCTGCTGAACCAAGAGCGACTCCAAATCCTCCTCGTCCATATCCTTCTTAAGAAGCTTGTCACCAGCTGAAAATTCGTCAACAAGACGTTTCGCGTCAACAACTGAGACAACATTGTCAAGGCGTCCGTTCTCAATCTGCATGATAGCCTGGGCAATCGGCATTGGCTCGCAGACACCAGAAGCCTCAATCAAAATGTAGTCAAATTTTCCGGAATCAATAAGATTTTCAATCTGCTTTACAAGATCAGACTTTAAAGTACAACAGATACAACCGTTCTGAAGCCCGATAATGCTTGAAGTGTCAGTGATGTTCGCCTCTTTTGAAATAAGAGTCTGGTCAACATTGATTTCACCAATATCGTTTACGATTACCGCAACTTTATAACCTTTCTGGTTTGTAAGAACCTTGTTGAGCAAAGTTGTTTTTCCGGCTCCAAGATATCCACAGAGCAAAGTTATAGGAACTATTTTTTTAGACATTTTTTTTACCTCGATTCCTTATTTTTAGGCATTTAGCAAAGCCGCAAGATCTTTTGCCGTAAAGTGCAAATCTTCCGCAACTTTTGCCGCTGGACCTGACTCACCAAAACGGTTTATGCAGAACAAGTCTTTTCTGCTTGTTGCATAATGCTTCCAGTTTGCGCTGATTCCAGCCTCCGCGCACACAATGCGTTTTGCGCCACCGATAATCTCAGTCTGGATGCTTTCATCAAGTTCGTCAAATTTATTGTAATCAATCACAGAGACAACACGGATTTTCTTGTTGCCGGAAATAGAAGCCGCCTCTATTGAAGTGGAAACCTCCGAACCTGTCGCAAGAATCGTGATTTCTGGAGTTCCCTCACAGTCAAGAGCCACGTACGCACCATTTTTGCGGATTGAATTTTTCCAGTCCTTGTCAGCCTTTGCAAATCCCTGGATTGCCTGACGTGTAAGCGCAATGCAGACAGGATGATTTTTTGACTCGTAAGCCATCTTCCATGCCTCAAGAGTTTCCTGCGCATCCGCCGGGCGTAAAACCTGAACATTAGGAATCGCACGCAACGATGCCAAAGTTTCAACAGGCTGATGGGTCGGACCATCTTCCCCTACATAAATTGAATCATGGGTAAGAACGTAGATGTTCGGCAAATTCATAAGAGCCGCAACACGAAGCTGGGCACGAAGATAATCAGCAAAAACAAGGAATGTCGCGCAGAACGGACGCAGGCCGCCGTGAAGATTCATTCCAGACACAACGGCGCTCATGGCAAATTCGCGGATTCCAAATTCGATTGTCCTTCCCTTTCTGTTCTGAGGATTGAAAATTCCATCGCAGTTCTTAAGGACAGTCTTATTCGGACCTGCCAAATCAGCAGAACCGCCGACAAGATTCTCATATTTCTGCGCAATAAAATTCAGTGATTTTCCGCTTGCGTCACGGGTCGCCATTTTATCGGTCTCGGCAAATTCAAGCTCAGGAACTTCCTTTGTAGGCTGAGCATTAAAATATGCATCCCATTTTTTGCGCAAATCAGGATTTTCCTTTGACCACGCCTCAAATTCAGATTTCCACGCCTCTTCTTTTGCCGCCCATTCCGCTTTTTTAGAATTGAAATATTCGTAGGCTTCTGGAACAACATAAAATTCCTTGTCCGCTGGGATTCCAAGAAATTTTTTCGCGTATTTTATGCCTTCTTCCCCAAGCGGAGCACCATGAGTGTCGGCAGTTCCCTGCTTTGGTGAAGAAAAACCAATTATAGACTTCAAAATGATAAGACTTGGCTTGTCTGTGCATTTCTTTGCTTTTTCAACAAGCTTTAAAATCTGGGCAGGTTTGTACATATCACCGCGAAGAACCTGCCAGCCATAAGCCTCGTAGCGTTTAGCAATATCTTCATTGAAAGTGATGTCCGTGGAGCCGTCAATTGAAATTTTATTCATATCATAGAAAACAATAAGTTTTCCAAGCTTTAAATTTCCGGCAAGTGATGATGCTTCTGAAGAAACACCTTCCTCAAGACAACCTTCACCAACCAGCGAATATGTGTAGTGGTCAACAATTTTATGTGATGGAGTGTTAAACCGCGCCGCAAGCATGCTTTCAGCAACAGCCATTCCAACAGCCATTGAAACACCCTGACCAAGAGGTCCCGCAGTGCATTCAACGCCATCCGTAATTCCATATTCAGGATGACCGCAACATACGCTTCCGACCTGACGGAAAGATTTAATGTCTTCAAGAGTAATTTTGTATCCGCTCAAATGAAGGATCGAATACAAAAGCATTGAACCATGTCCAGCAGACAAAACAAATCGGTCTCTGTCCGCCCATTTAGAATCAGCAGGATTGTGCTTAAGGATTTCTCCGTAAAGGACTGCGGCTACTTCCGCCGCACCAAGAGGAGTTCCCGGATGTCCAGAATTTGCTTTCTGAATCGCATCCATCGACAAACTTCGGATAGAAGTTGCTACAGCCTTAATCGCTTTCTCGTTCATCTTTAACCTCTAAAGTGATTTTGAAGTTCCAGAACTCCGCGTTTCCAGAACTCCGTTTTTTTTATATGTAAAACCGTTGCTTTTCAGGATAAATTCCTTATCGCATTGAGCAATTCGGCTTCACTTGCATTTTGTTCAAGTAGCTTTTTGAATTCTTTTTTCTGAAAAAACTGCACAAGATCAGAAAGAACTTGTAAATGAGAATGCTGGTTCGCAGAAAGAATAATAAACATCACAAAGACTTTTCTTTCATCAGGCGCGTTCATGTCAATCGGATTTTTTAAATATATGACGCAGATTCTCTGATCGCCCTCATCCTTTAAAAGAGGAATTCTTGCGTGGGGCAAAGCGATTCCATTTCCGACCGCCGTGCTCATGATTTTCTCACGGTCGCAGAGCGCATTGTAAACAGCCTCTGCCGACAAACCTGCAGGAAGATTTATCATCTCTGTTATTTTCTTATAGATTTCTTCCGGGGAAGAACCTTCCACATCCTTAAAAACTCCACCTTTATGGATAAGGTCCGCAAGATTTACTGCCATATTTTGCTCCGATAAAAATTATTTCAATACTACAAATCCGTGCTTGGATTCCCTTGCAATAACCGCACGCAAATCTTCTTCAATACAGTCAAAATTCATCTGCATTCCGTCAATAGAAATTTCAATTTCATTCGCATCGCGCGCGACAGAAGCCGGATCAAGCTCAGAAACTTCAAGGACATGACTTATATGTCCGTAAATCTGAGAAAGAATCACAAGCGGATTCTGCGGAAAAACCGAAAGATCCACACCAGCCAAATCAATTGAATAAACCAGCGCATTGACTTGAGCAAAAAGATCCAGAATCCTGTGACGAATTCCACTTATTTCAGAGTCTGCAAAACGATTATATTTTGCAGCAAGTATATCATGTCGATTTTTCAAGTGCAATAACATCATCTTGCGTTGAACCGCGGAAATTCTGTACGAATTCGGATAAAGTTTCTTAAGAAGAAGCTCCATGTCGCAGATTTTCTCGTAAAGCTGATCTTTTATAGCCGCATCCACAATGTAGGAAGGAATATGCTCAAATTTCTCAGCGGCAGGCTTCAGATTTTTTTCATCTTCCGGCGGAACATAGTCGTTTTCGTTCCAGCTACCGATTGCAGGAACATCCTGATCTTTGAACCAAAGTCTAGTCTCCACACCAAAAAGCTCAAAGCCGACTTTTTTTGTCCTCAGGAAAAATTCTTCTATTGAACCGCAGTTTTTTACGCAAAGCTCAGAGCGTTTTTCCGCAAAAACCATTGAAAGCTGCTCCTCGATTGAATTTCCTGGCCCAACAACCTTGAAGCTTTCAAGAAGATATTTTTCGAGCAAAGAATACCACCGCTCACGCTCAATGTCATCAGCTGTCATCTGAAAACGGCTTTCATCCTCGTTGCGGGAAACAAAATCAACTCCAACAACACAATTGTCCCAATCCAGAACCTTGCAGACAAGCCTGTCTCCGGCTTTAAATCCGTCTTTTACAAGCAAATCTGTTGAAACTCCTGTAATCTTCACAACCGGCGGCAAAGTGTAATCCATTGATGAAATATCCATTCCCTTGTTTGCAGGATCCTGCGCAATATACTGCGGAGAATATTCATCACCATAAAGCGTGTTCAAGTCCAAAAGAAAAGAACTGTCAATTTCTATGATTTTTTTTGAAAGAATATGTTTCTTATAAACAAAGACAATGCTGCATGACAAGACATCCGGATCAACAAACGGCATACAACGATGACCTGCAATAAAAACGCCTTTGTCAAGCTCTTTCCGTTCCGGTTTTATGCTGAAATACTGATTTGTGAACATACACGCTCTAGTTGCATACAAACCGTTCGCCAGAGTAAAAACATTCGGATTTTCTTCAAGATAATCTTCACATTCTTCTTTTGTAAGCCTCAAGCCAAATTTGGCAACGAAACTAGAAAAAAATTCCAAAGAAAAAGGTTCCTGGTATGAACGAATAAATTTGAGTACTAAAGTTTCTGCTGATATTTTCATACTATAAAGATAACAAGATGAGCATTAAAATTCAAATGAAAACGGAATAATCTATTAGCAATATTTTACCAGTCAAAACATCAAGTTTCATTGACGCGCTTTTTCTGATAGCTTATTCAATTTTATGTTGAATTTATAAAACTCGACATTTGGACTATCAGTTCAGAAATTCCTGAAATCCGCTTCATGTCTCACCTATTATTTGCTATTGCCTATTGAAAATGCTATAATTTAGAACATTTTTTCAAGGATTGGCAAATGTTAAATTTTCTTTACACGGTAATAATTTATCCGCTTATTCAGATAATCGAGT
>OQVN01000030.1_pt1 | contig 50581 bp, 35 predicted proteins | sample 1691621 | NCBI WGS metagenome assembly OQVN01 (sample SAMN03418278, study PRJEB22391) | human gut metagenome | biome: human-gut; feature: organic feature; material: feces | host: Homo sapiens | place: Tanzania | collected 2013-01 | reverse complement strand
GCAGGCAGAGAGCAACGGAGTATGGGCTTAATTAGAGATTATAGCATAGTTTTTCATAATTTCAAAAAATATTTCCCACTTGGGAAATTGTTCTTCCATTATATCTGTATTATCGCGGTTTCTTGACGACATCATTAGAACTTTTAAATTTGAAATGATTTCGCTTGTTGGTTTCTTTGCATCCTGCAGAATTCCAGAAATATGATTTGAAAGCCTGTGGATGTTATTTATCTCGTGGGAAACAATTTTGCTCGCCTGATTGTTTATTGTAGAGACCATGTTTTCCAGTTTTCTGAAAAATTCCGGATCGTTGTGCGAATCGTGGATAAATCCTTCAAGCATTGCAACAGAATTTGGGGCGCCGGTAGAAAATGAATTCTCAAAATCCTGGATTGTCTTTGAACTTTCCAGCGCAGCAAAAACATCCGAGGCAAAATCCGATTTATATTGAGGATTGTTGAAAAAACCTTCAACAATAATGTCGTTCAGAAGCGAACGGATTGAGTCGGAAAGATAAATTGCCAGGAATGTCTTTAAAATCCTCATTGGCATAATCCATGTGAAAGAAACCGAGGAATTTGCAAGAAGTTTTGCGTTTTCGTCGTTGTTGTAGCCGTTGAGCGTTAAAAGTTCAGTTGTGCCAAAAAGGTTCTGCAGCTCATTGTTGATTCTTTCGTCTTTCATTTCAGTTTTTATTCGTTGTTCGTCTGATTTGAATTTTGACTGAAGCATTTCGCTGAAGTGTTTCCGCGCGGAATCGTTGTAGCTTGCGAATTTAGGCGCATAGTTCAGGTCGCCTTTTGCGTAGCAAATCAAAAGACGGATTCGTTCCGGCGAGATTATGTGTTTTAGGATAAATGCAATTTTTTTCAGGTTTTCTTTAAGGTCGTCCTCGGAATGCTGGCGCGCAAAAGATGAGCCTGCGGTCAGGGTGAAGATTGCCGAGATTGCGTTGGACGTGCTTGTGGTGATATTCAGTCCGCGGATGATAAAATAAAGGTCTTCCAGGACATTTGTTACTTTTTCAACAGGAATTTCAAGATAGCTCGGTTTGTAACTTGAGTCTGCTGAAATAAAGTTCGGATCAAAAATTTGAAGGATTGTCACAAAATTGAAGCGGCAAAAGTCGCTGAACTGGTGAAGAATGTTCAGGTCGTAGTCAATTTTTTTGAAAGGGTCGGAATTCAGTTCGTGCAGAATTTTTTCAAGGTTTTTGTGCTGCCGGTCAAAAAGCTGAGAGGTTGTCATCGCGGATTTGCTTTCGAGTTCGGTTTTCCGGTTTTCGTATTCAAGTGAAGCGACAAGTTTTTGTGTCTGGCTGGAAAATCCTGTAAGGACAAGCTGATTTTCAAACCGCTGGTTTCTTGGAACGTCCGGGCTGAAAATTGTTGAGGAGAGCAAATCGTTCAGCGGTTTTGTATTTATATAGAGAATTCTGATTGCTTCCGCAAAATTTGGAAGAATTTTTCCGTTCTTGAAAATGACTGGCTCCTGCGAGCGCAATTCGTTTTCAAGTTTGCGCATCTGAAGCCTTTTTTGCACTTCTGGAGAATTTTTGTTAAAAATTGACTCGAAAAATTCTGAAATAGCCTGTAGCAAACCCATGTTTTTAGTTTATCCCGAAATTATGTAAGGGTCAAATATCGTGTGATATTCTTTTATTGATGAAGCGTGAACGGTTTTCTGGCGCAATTCGGATCCGCCGGAAATTCCTTTAGAATATGCACAGAATCTTTTTCGCATTTCCATGCACGCGCTTTTTTCGTTTGTGTCGGAAGAAAGCATTTCCAGTTCTTTGAAGCCGGTTTTCAGGCGCTCAGAAATAGGAATCTCCTTGTACGAGCCAGTTGTCAAAAGCTGTATTGTCTTTGTAAAAATAAAAGGATTTCCCATTGCGCCACGGGCAAACATTACTCCGTCAACGCCAGTTTCTTCCAGCATTCTTTTTGCATCTTCCGGCGTGAAAAGATCTCCTGAGCCAAACACAGGAACTTTTCCTTCCGCAAGTTTTACAAGCTCGGCAAGTTTTGTCCAGTCTGATTTTCCCTCGTAGCCTTGAGCTTTTGTGCGCGGATGCATTGTTATTGCGTTCACTCCAGCTTCCAGCGCGGCGTCTGCGGCTTCTTTGTATGTTATTGAATTCTGCTCCCAGCCGGAACGGATTTTCACGGTTACAGCAGCTTTTCCTTTTGCGGCGTTCACAACGGCTTCTGCAATTTTTCGTAACATCAGAGGATTTTGAGTCAGCGCTGAGCCTGCGCCGGTTTTTACAATTTTTGGAACAGGGCAGCCACAGTTTATGTCAATACATTCGCAGTGAGTTTTTTCCAGCACAATTTCAGCGGCTTCAGCCATTTTTTCGGGTTCGCCGCCAAAAATCTGTACGGAATAAACTTTCTCGTTGTCGGCTCGGCGCATAAGCGTTTCTGTTTTCAGGTTGTTTCTCGTGAGCGCCTCTGCGGAAACCATTTCTGTGTACGTGAACGACGCTCCGTTTTCAATGCAAATTGAGCGGAACGAGCGGTCGCTGTAACCTGCGACCGGTGCCAGAAAAAGATTTCCATTCAGTTGTATTTGGCCAATTTTTACCGGATGATAAAGCATTTTATTCTTCCGGCAGGTTGAACGCTTTGCAGCTGTTTTTCCAAAGCTGGACGCTGAGTTTTTCCAGGTCAATATCAAGCATTTCCGCAAGGAATTTTGCTGTTGACGGAAGATATGCCGGCATTGTGCGTTTTCTTTCCCGGTATTCTGCAGGAATCATGAACGGCGACTCTGTTTCAATAAGAATTCTTTCGAGCGGAATGTTCAGAACAGTCTCGTGCAGATTTCTTGCGTTTCTGTAAGTCAGGTTTCCCGCGAACGAGAACCAGATGTTCATGTCGAGGCACTTTTTCGCGTACTGAGCATCTTCTGAATAACAGTGAAGAATTGCACCCGCGCCAGGAATTCTTTCTTTCAATATGTCGAAAAGATCCTTTCCTGCGTTGCGGTTGTGGATTATCACCGGCAAGTTGTGTTTCTGCGCAATCTCAAGCTGAGTGATAAAAAGTTCAATCTGCGAACGCTTGTCGCCAAACTGCTTGTAGTAGTCAAGTCCTGTTTCGCCAACAGCAACAACATTCGGAAGTTTCAAATATTCTTCTATTTTATTGATGTAGTCTGCTCCTGGGTTTGCTACTTCAGATGGAGCGACGCCGACTGCATGATAAATTCCAGGAATAGCCTTTATTTGCGGATAAACCTTGGCAAAATCGTGCAGAGAATTATTAATGCTTACAATACGAGTTACTCCAGCAATCTTGGCTTGCTGAATTACACGTAGTTGTTCGATAGGGTCATCGTAAATAAGCCCGATGTGAGCATGAGTATCAAAAAATTGCATGGCTTTCTTCCAAAAGATTATTTTGTAGACAGGAATGTCTAAATAAAACGATACATTTTTTGTTCGTTTATACCGATAAAGATAATATAGGATTTTTTAGTTGTCAACTTTTAAAGTCTAATAAGATAAAATTCGACATAAAATTTGACAGTATGTAACTCACTTGTTATACTAAAAAAATCGCGTGGTATTTTATATAAAATATTAACGGAGATTAACTTGGCAAGAACACAAAGATATAAAAACATTGAAAAAAAAATTGCTTCAAACGTTCATAACGGATTTGTTTCTTTTTTTAAGGCAATTGGTAATTTCTTTGTAAAACTGTTTAAGATTTTCGATAGCAAACTCACAATCATGATTGTTCCGCATTCGCAGAGCAAGGTCATAAATATCCAGACGAATATTTTTGCGCTTTCGTTCGGACTGATTCTTGTGGTTGGAATTGTGACATCCTTCTTTTATTTTAATCGGCGGGCTGTTATTTCCAACACAGAGATTTCAAGATTGATGAATAAAAACCGCGAGACACTTGCAAGTCTGGATGAGCTTCGGGATGAAAACACTAATCTTTTGCAGGCGGCAAAACGGTTTCAGAATTCGCTTTCGCAGTCCCTTTCGCTTTTGGGATTGAACAGAAACAACAATGTTTCCCAGGCTTCTATGCAGGGTGGCGATTTGATGTCATTGCTTGGTTCAAATGATTCTGCCAGCGGTTCTGTAAACGAGACTGCTGACGTGCGTTCTCTTACAGCATATCTTGAAGAAGCTGTTCAGCCTATTGAGCAGATTGGAAAAATGCTGGACAACCAGAGTTCTTTGTTCCGCGAAATTCCAAACATTTGGCCGGTAAATAATCCTAATGTACATATTTCCCAGCAGTTCGGACCGAATATCCATGCGATTACGGGGCAATGGTATATTCACAAGGGAATTGACTTTTCTACATGGCGTTCCGGCGACCCGATTATGGCTACGGCAAACGGTCAGGTTGTAACTGTGGGTTACGATGCCAGTTTTGGTATAAATGTTATTATTCGCCACAAGCATGGTATGTATACTCGTTATGCGCACATGAGTGCGACACGTGTGAAGAAAGGTGAATTCGTAAATCAGGGGCAGGTTATTGGTTACATTGGAAATACTGGTGTAACGACAGGTCCGCACCTTCATTATGAAGTTCATATTGGTTCAGACGTTGTAGATCCTGTAAAATACATCAATATTAAGTTTTCTAAATAGGAATATATGGCATTTCGTTCAGATGATATTTCAATAAACACGCTAATCGGAAACGGTTCTTTTATAAAGGGAAATATGCGCGTCAATGGTTTTATCAGAATTGATGGCGATATTGATGGCGATATTGATACTGACGGAGCTGTGATTATAAGCGAAAAGGCGAAAATCCGCGGAAATCTTACCGCAAAATCAGCAATTGTAGGCGGAATTGTGCTAGGCGATATTTCTGCGAAAGAGGGCGTAAAACTTCTTTCTTCTTCTGCTGTGATTGGAAATATCATTACTAAAAAAGTGCAGATGGAAGATGATGTTATTTTTCAGGGACATTGCATTTCTATCTCTGATGAAGAACGCTTTGAAGAGGCGAAAAAATATTTCCTTCAGCAAAAAGCAATTCGTGACAAGGCAGTCTTTTAATGGGCGAATTTGATGTATTGAATTCATCGCTGTATTTTTCTGCTGCATCGGCTGCTTCCCAAAAAGCACAGAAGGAGCAGGGTAAACTAAAATCTGAAAAGGCAAAAAAATCTTCTTTTGAAAATATCATGAAAAAAGAAGAGGAGCTTGTGGAACTTGCAAGTTTAGGGCTTCCTATTGAGATTGCGGGGCTTTCGCTTGAAGATGCTGTGAATTACTTGAAAGATGCAGTTGATACAGCCGCAGATGCTCTTTCTGATTCTGCGAATGAAAGAAATGTTGCCGCTTTCAGAAAATCTGTTGGGCAATTCATAAAATATATTGAAAAAAATAATTACGAAATTAAAAGTCGAAAAAGATTGGGAGTTTCCCACCGAAAATCAGTTTATTTTGAGGAAAAAAGGCCGGTCGATCCGCTTTTTCAAGTCCGTGTCATAGACAAAAAACTTGATGAGCTTGCGTTGATGGTTCTGCAAAATCATGCTGATAAATTAAATTTGCTGTCAAAAATTGAAGAGATTAAAGGTCTGCTTGTGGATTTTTTGGCGGAATAAGGTATAATTAAAAACTGGCAAAATATGAGTGATATTTTTGAAGAAGATATAGATGAAAACGAAAATCTTTCGTCTTTGGAAGATGATGGCGACAACAGCCACGAAGAGGAATATGTTTTTGACACACCGCTTTATGTGCTGAAACTTGATTATTCCTGCGAGACTGTTTATGCAAAAAACGAAAAGAAAATTGATGTTCGCGTTGGCGAGAAAGTTATTATTCCAACCAGATATGGTAAAGATATGGCGAAATTTATCGGACTTTCAAAAAAGCCGATTGGAATAAAGCCTGCTGATGTTGTTGTTATTGAACGGAAAGCTGATTCTGAAGATCTTGCAAAAGATGCGGAAAACAAAGAGAAGGAAAAAGAGGCTTTCGGCGTTTTTAAGGAAAAAGTTGCGCTCCATAAACTTGACATGAAGCTGATTTCTGTTCATTTTCTGGTGGATGAGCCAAAAGCGTTGTTCTTTTTCAGTTCGGAAAACCGCGTTGACTTTAGGGAACTTGTGAAAGATTTGGTGAGCGTCTTTAAGATGCGCATTGAATTGCGTCAGATTGGCGTTCGCGATGAATCCCGGATAATCGGAGGACTTGGTGCGTGCGGCAGACCATTCTGTTGCCATGGAATAAGCGACAAGTTGCGCCCGGTTTCTATCCGCATGGCAAAAGACCAGAATCTTTCTTTGAATTCTATGAAAATCAGCGGACAGTGCGGTCGTTTGTTGTGCTGCCTTTCTTATGAATTTGACTGGTACAGCGAAGCCCGCAAAAAACTTCCGGCAGAAGGCGTTCATATTTATTATGACGGAACAAATTTTAAGATTTCGGAAGTCAATCTGCTTACAAATATGGTGAAAATGCTTGGTGACGACGGTCGTTTGCTTGAGGTGAACGCAAAACGTTTTTCGCGTGAAAACAACAAGTGGAAAATCAACTGAGTTTTTTTTATAGTTGATTTTCGCCTTTTTCCAGGTTTTCCATAAAGGTGTTCAGGTCGTTCAAGGCTTCAAGGTTTGGCTTTTGGAAATTCTTTCTTTGCCTTGTTGCAGAATTGAAAAGTTTGTCCAAAAGCTCAGTGCAATTGTCAACCATGATTTCGTAGATTTTTGGAATCAATAGTTTTTTGTTTGAAAAATCCAGTCCACCTTGCCCGGATTTTGTGGAAAAGGCAAAAACATAAAGAATGCCGGTTTCTGTGTTTCGTGTCATGTAAAGAACTGCATCTGAATGGAACCGCAAGCCTTTTATTGTGAACGCAATATCTTGAACTTTTTCGTATTGGGCGATTTCCGCCATTCCTTCTGGAAGTGTTACAGAAAAATGTGAAATGCTTATGTCGTTCAGATTTCCCTGGATAATTCCGCTTTCTTCATGGGTAAATTGAAATTTGCAGTTGTTTGCGCAGACTGCACGTACATTTTTTCGTCTGCCGGCGGCTTGGTTTGCGTAAAGCATTTTTTCTATAAGCTCAAAATTATTCTTTTTTTGGTATTCAAGCTGAATGCAGCCGCAATGGATTCCAATTGTGTACAGATAAAGTTTTTCAATTGCTGCTTTTTCTGTTGGAGTTTGCCGTTTTGAATAAGTTACGCCAAATTGCGCTTCCGGATATTTTTCCTGAAGCTGACTGATAAGCCGTGGCCAGGTATTGTCCTGAAGAGGTGCGTCAATGTTAAAAAATAAAATTGAATCTTTAAAAATAGAAAGAATAATATCGATTTTAATTTCTATTGGAAGAAAAATATCAGTGTCGATGAAATAACATTCATAGCCTAGAGCAAGATATTCTTCAAGGTAAGTCTGCGGAAACAAAGAACGGTCGGGCGCAATAAAGAACGTTTTTCGGCCTTTTACGATTTCATCAACGAAGTTACTCATTTTACCCCCGAAATATTCGGAATATTATATCACATAAATCTTTACTTAGGGGAAAAAATTACGTTAAAATCAAAACAATATGGAATTTACACAAGAAGCAATTGACGCATTGACCGTCAATGAAGTTGAGATTATGAAAAAGATTGCTGAGGAACTTAATATTCGTGTTCAGCAAGTTAGCGCGGTTATCAGTTTGATTCAGGAAGATTGTACAATTGCCTTTATCAGCCGTTACCGAAAAGAAAAGACAGGAAATTTGGATGAAGTTCAGGTTCGTGATTGCGATCATTTGTTCAAATCATATAAAAATCTTGAAGAACGACGCCTTGAAATTGTGAAGGGCGTTTTTGCCCAGGGAAAACTTACTGATTCGTTGTATGAAGCGATTATGTCTGCAACAACGCTTGCTGCGCTGGAGGATTTGTGGGCTCCCTTCAAAAAGAAAAAGAAGACACGTGGAATGGTTGCCCAGGAAAAAGGTCTTGAGCCTTTGGCAGATGCAATGCTTGTGATGGATGATTCGTCTATAGAAAAAGAAGCTGAAAAATATGTAAAAACAGACGCGGAAGATTCGGCTCTTAATGTTGAATCCGCAAAAGATGCTCTGGATGGCGCAAAAGATATTATTGCGGAGCGAGTTAGCCAGGAATCAGAAAACAGAACTGCAATCCATGATTTGTATATGGCGACTGGAAACATAAAATCAAAAGGAATTGTTCCAGAAGGCCAGACGGAAGAGCAGGCGATGAAAACCAGCACTTACCAGATGTATTGGGATTATGCCGAGCCGCTTAATCAAGTGAAGCCACACAGGATTCTTGCGATGAACCGTGCTGAGCGGGAAGGGGCTTTGGAAGTTACAATCGATGTTGATGTTGATGCGGCAATTGACTTGATAACTAAAAAAACAGATACCCACAATAAATATCACAAAGAAGCGATTGAGGACGGAATTGTTCGTCTGCTTTCTCCAGCGGTTGTACGGGAAATACGTTCAAATGAATCTGATGAGGCGGATGCGCATGGAATTGGGATTTTCAGCGAAAACCTGAAAAATCTTCTGATGACACAGCCAATCAAGGGGAGCCGTGTTCTGGGTGTTGACCCTGGTTACAGAAACGGAACAAAATGCGCCGCGCTTGATGAAACAGGAAAATATCTTGGATTTTTTAAGATTTTCCAGGAGCAAGATCCGGAAGGCGCATACAAGGCAATCAATGATGCTGTTGACAAGTATGATATTCAAGTTATTGCGGTTGGAAACGGAACTGGTTCTCAGGAAGTTCAGGCGATTGTCTCTAAAGTTATAAGCGAAAATTATGCTGATTCTGATGTAAAATACACAGTTGTTGATGAATCTGGCGCTTCTGTTTATTCTGCGAGCCCGGTTGCGACAGAAGAATTCCCGGATTTGGACGTAATGGTTCGTGGTGCGATTTCTATGGGGCGACGTTTGCAGGATCCTCTTGCGGAGCTTGTAAAAATTGACCCTAAAGCAATTGGCGTTGGACTTTATCAGCATGATGTAAACCAGAAGAAACTTGCGGAACAGCTTGATGAAGTAGTTGGTTCGGTTGTAAACAATGTCGGTGTAAATTTGAACACAGCTTCTTATATGCTTTTGAAATATGTTTCTGGAATCAATACTTCCACGGCAAAAAAAATCGTTGCTTACCGCGACGCAAACGGAAAAATCATGAGCCGCGAAGAATTGAAGAAAGTTCCTGGCGTTGGTCCTAAAGCTTTTGAGCAGTGCGCAGGATTCCTGAAGATTGCGGAAAGCTCGGATCCTTTGGACAATACTTGGGTTCATCCGGAAAATTATGCTGTTGCCCGCGAAGTTTTGCCAACTGTAAAATCTGGCGGCAAAATTGACAATGCGACACGAAAGGCGCTTTGCGAAAAATACAATATTGGTGAAACAACTTTGAATGACATAATTGATGAGCTTCAGAAGCCAAACCGCGACCCCCGCGACGGTTATCCGGCACCGATTATGCAGAAAGGCGTTGTTCAGTTTGAAGACCTGAAAGAAGGAATGAAGGTAACTGGAAAAATCAAGAATGTTGTTGATTTTGGAGCATTTGTTGATATCGGTTTGCATGAAACTGCGCTGATTCACGTTTCTGAATTGAGCGACAATTTTGTTTCTGACCCGATGGAAGTTGTTAAAGTCGGCGATATTTTTGAGTTTACAATTATTGGACTTGACAAAGACCGAAAACGTATTAGTCTTTCCTTGAAAAGTGATGCGGCAAACATAATCGGAGGAAATTCTGCGGCTGCTCCAAAATCTTCTTCTGAAAGAACTGGCGAAAGACGAAAAGTTGTTGTTGTAAAAAAAGGCGCAAAAACTGACTCTGGCAAAACTTTCCAGCGCAATGAAAAAAATGGTCAGCGTGGCGGTAGAAATTACGGCAGCGATGACGGAATGAGCTACAATCCATTTGCGGCTCTGTTAAAAAAATAGTTTTTGTAAATTAATTGCAAATCTGGTGCGTTTTTCGCGCCAGATTTGCAGAAATTTAAAAATCTTTGGGGGAGATTTATGAAGAAATTTTCAAAATTTGCTTTTTCATTTTTTGTTTTTACCCTCTTTTCTTGTAAATATGAAATTCCAGAAAAAGTCACTCTTGTAACTGATGCAAAATATGCTTTTACAATAGGAGACTTTTCAAAATCACTTTCGGAATATTTGTCGGTTGAAAAAATAAAAGAATACGTGAACAGTTCTGAAGACAGCAAAATAAAATATTCAGTTTACGACTACAATCCTCCAAGCAACTCAAATTTGGAAAAACCGATGCAAGATTATCTTATTGATATGACGATTGCAGAAATTCCGATTGATATTGGCTCTTACCTTGAAAAAATGGATTTTTCTGGACTGGATTCGGAAGGAATCACACTCGGACAAAAAATAGAAATTCCTGATCTTGCGGAACGCCGCGAGTCAACAAATATCAGTTTTCCGGATATTGCGCAAAAATTTGAAGACGAAACAATAAATATTATAAATGATTTGCCGCTTCCAGAAGTTTCTATTTCAGAAGTTTCGCCAAAGACTGTAGCAACAAAAATCCAAAATCCAGATTTTAAGACTGCGGAATTTTATGAAGGCGGAATAATTTTGAATATCCTGCGCACAGAAGGAACTGCAAGCCCGGATTTTAAAACGGATTTTACTTTTGAACTTTTGTCGGAAGATGGAAAAACTCTTTCAAAAGTTCAGAATGTTGATATTTCTTCTGGAAACGAAAATTGTTTTTTTGATTTGAAAAACTGCACCATTTCCAGCAATTTGAATTTAAAAATTTATGGCGATGTTTCTGGCGGAAGCGCGGCAAATATCTGCAAGTATTCGTTGAATGCAAAATTCAGTCCGGGAACAAAATTCAGCAAAATAACAGGTTTTACAGATGAGATTGGCGATTCCGGTGAGGTTGAGCAATACATAAAACTTTCCACGGATGAAACTTTTGTAAAGTGTGAAATTTCTGACGGTTCGCTGGAACTTTTTTCAAAAAAGCCTGATGGATGGACTGGCGTTACGGCAAAATTTTCTGATTCGGGAAGTATTTCCGGGGCGTTGGAACTGCCAGAAGGACGAAATCTTGTTTCTGTTGAAGACAGTTCCTCTTTTGTGCACAAAAAATTGGATTTGGCTGGAAGCACTTACTCAAAGGAATCTGATCCGGACGGAAAAATAACTTTTAAGGATAAAATCAGTTTTTCGTGCAGCGATGCGACTTTGGTTTTTCCTTATGGAGAACAGCCGCAGGTAACGCTGGAAACAGTCTGCAAGATTGCAAAGGCAAAATATGTGGTTCTGGATTTAAGTTCAAAAGAAGGTTTGCTGCATTTTAGCAAGGAAACTCCATTTTCTGATGATATAACAAATTACGTGGAAGAAATGACTTTAGTCAACAGCGGAATGGAAATCTCCTATAAAAACACATTGCCACGTGTTTCTGATGGCGACAATACAATCGGGCTTGAGGTTACTTCTGGACTTTTAAAGATTGAAGATACGGACGAAAAACAGAAATCATTGCTGCCTCAAAAATCGGAAACTTTAAAAAGCCTTTCGCCTGACGGGCAGGAAATTGTTGTTCAACCAAAAAATGAAAAAATCGATTTTGACATAAAACTTATTCTTCCGCGTGAAGACGGAATGCCGGAAAATTATGCGGTTCTAAAAAATGTGGAACTAAATGGCGCGTATGAAATTTCTGTGACTGCAAAACCGGTTTTTGACTGGAAGAACGTAAAACTCAAAAGTCAAAATTCAGATGATGCAAAAAAAAGCGGCGAGGAAGACACTGAGCTAAGCTTTGATAAACTTTTTTCTGCTCTAAAAGATGAGCTTGGCGAAGAATCTGCATTTATTGATAATGTGAAACTTGAGCATTTTCCGCTTTACATTTATTTTCAAAAACCGGAACTGCAAGCACTTTCTGGAATGGATTTTTCCGGCGATATTTCTTTAGGAACGTCCGAAAGCAATTCTGTTGAAGTTTTGAAAGGAAAAAACATTGAGTCAAAAAATGTTGAAGTTCTGGAAATGGACAAACATGGCGTTGTGATAAGCGAATTCAACGAAAAAAATGCTTCCGGCTACGCTGATATTGCGGAACTTTTTAACAACAGCAAGTCCGAAACCATAAAACTCGACTATGACGTTCAGTTTGGTGGCTTGAATGAGACAATTGAGATTACAAAAGAAAATTATGAGGCGTTAAAGGCGAGCGCGGATAAAGATATTCCGGTTTCCATAAAAGTTTCGGCGCGGCTTGTAGTTCCTCTTGCATTAAAATTGGATGCTCCAGAAGCAGATGGAAATAAAACCACGCTGAACATTTTAAAGCTTGCAAAAATTGAATCAGATGACGATTTATTCAGCCGCAGCGAAGCCACTTCCCTTGAAGACATTGAAAAATACATTGATTTGATTCAGTCCACAAATTTGATTTATGAAGTTCATAACGGACTTTTCAGTTATTCAGAAAAAGCCAAGTCCGGTTCAATTTTGTTTGAAACGAATCTGACGGACGTAAAAATTCCAGAGTACACAATTTCCTTGCAGAAGGGGAACACAAAAATCTACACGGAAGATGTGAAAAATATGCTGCAGACATATCCGTTTGTGCCAAAAATAATTCTGACTTTGCCGGATGGAACTTTGCAAATCTCAAGAAATGCGGAATTCCGGATAAATCTTGCGGTGGAAATCCATGCAAATGGAAAAGTTACTATTTTCGGAGACTGATATGAAAAAGATTTTTTTTGCGCTGATTGCGCTTTTTTGCACGGTTTTTATTTTTTCTGCGGATGCGGATTTTAATGACTCAACATTTGGAACGGAACTTGAACCGAGCTTTGAGGCAGAAACTTATGCGGAAGAGAATTTTGAGTCCGAGCCGGATTTTGAAGATGAATTTGTAGACGAGATTGATTCTGACATTGAACCGTTGAAATCCACGGAAAAGCTGCGGATAGACATTCCAAGGCGAATTTTTGAAATTGGATTTGACACGAATGTGGGAATCTCGAACAATTATTTTGCTGTTTATGACATTTTAAAAAAAGAGCTGGAAATTGACCTTAGAAAAATTGCCGACGAGATTGACCCGAAAGGCTTAAGTTTTGACATGGTTCTTAGCTATGATTTTTTTATGAATTTAAACTTGAAGAACGGCGTTTCTGTTGGTGTAAGTTCCGGGCTTGAAACGAGCGGCAACGGAGTTATTTCCAAGGAATTCTTTGAATTTTTGGGTTACGGAAATGACTTGAACGAAAAAATCTCTGTGGATGGAAGTGTTGATTCAAATATTTTTGCGTATGCCAAGACAGATGTCTCTTTTGACATAAAAGGTTTTCGCGTGAATTTTGGCCCGGCGCTATTTTTTCCGCTTCTGCATATAGAAACTACAAAATTCGATTCGCATTTTGTGAACAAAAGTGACGGTTCTGTTGACGCCCGGGTTGTTGCCGCATACAAAATAAATTCATGCATGCCGATGGAACCGCTTTTTGATAAGGACTTCAAGGATTTTTTTAGGCTGAACAATTTTGACTATACAATGGGATTTGACTTGTCCAGCTCGATTGAGCATCAGATTTTGAATACGCTTGCAGGAAGGGCTTATATACGTTTGCCGATTGTTCCGGGAAGCATGAATAACACAATTTCTTCAACTGTGGAAATGAGTTACTCCGCTGATGATATTTTTGACATGATAAAAAATGAAGGCGACAAGCTGAATTTTGAATCTGGAGAAAAAACTTACGGCACTGAAAAATATTGGATTTCAAGACCGTTCAGAACCGGCGGAGAAATTGCATGGAAACCATTCGGAAAGTACGTTAAGTTTGGCGCATTGCTTGGATTCGGGGTAAAATATCCGTGGACAAGCGAAGCAAAGGCTTATGTTGAATACAAAACTTCATTTGATGCGGCGTTGTTCAATATTTTAGGCGTGAATTTTTCTTCATCATATATAAATGAGATTTTTATTCACCAGGTAGGATTTATGCTGAACTGCCGCGTTCTGGAAATTGATTTTGGCGCTTCCGCACAAGGCGCAAGCTTCAAGAAAAGCTTCCAGGGCTCAGGTTTTGGCGCTTACACAGGCTTTAGAATCGGGTGGTAGAATAAGACTTTGCCCGAAGTTTTTACTTGTTTTTTCTATATAAAAATATTGATTTAATGGTAACAATCTGTGAAGAAATTGCCATTTTGATAAAAATATGTAAAATATCTTTTGGTTTCTTGCCTAAAGAAAATCTTTGTTTGTGCCGACAAAATAGCGAGAGATTACGTCCATTTTAAAAAATTGTCTTGTAGTTAAAAATTGAGGGGTATTTATGAAGAGATTTTTATTGCCTGTTATTTCTATTTTTTTTCTGATGGCAGCTGTTTTTTCTTCCTGCGAGGTAGGTTTGGGCGAGTCTGTTGATACGATGCCTCCAACAGTTTCTATAGAGCTCCCTTCTGCTGGATATATTATTCGAGATTCCTTTGAGATGAGCGGAACTTGCTCAGATGAAAGTGGTCTTGCTTCTGTTGAAATTTCATTGAAAAATACTTCTACAAAAAAGACATATCCCTCTTATTTTGCAGAAATTGATTCTATAAAAAATGTTTGGACGTGTAAAATAGATCCTCTTGTGGCTGGAAAGTCTGTTCCAGATGGAACTTATGAAGCTACTGTTACTGCAACAGATAAGGCTGGTAGGAAAACCTCTGCAACAAAATCTTTTGTTCTTGATAATACTGCTCCGATATTGGTATTAACTCGTCCAGCAACAAAAATTTCTATTGATGAAAATCAAACTTATGATACTTATGGTGCGGAATTTGATATTACAGGTCAGGCTGCAGATGACAATAATATAGAAAAACTTGTAGTTTCAATTTATGAAGATGCTGCTAGAACAAAACATATAAAAGATGTTGAGCTCAAGAATGTTCCACCAACAATTGATTTGGCTGTCGCAAAATGGGGAGAAAAAGAAGGTGAACTTGCTGGAATTTATGAATCCATTTATGGGGAAGAAAAAAGCGGCACAAAAGCATTTTATTGTACAATTACTATTTATGATGAGGCTCGCCACTGTCCGCCAATAGAAAATGATACAGGAAATTCAAGAGATGCATATTATCTATATAAAGATATTTATACAGATTTGTTGAAGAAATATAAAACTACTCAAATTTATCATATGCTAAACGGATCTTATGAGTCTACAGATGTTGGTTCAAGAGATGCGACTTCTGATATTGATGCTGAAATACAAAAAGTAAAAACAATCTTGGAATCTTCTAAGACAGAAATTGGTTCTTTCAGTTTGAATCCAGAAAATAGTCCTACATATTCTCTTAGTGGATTTGAGACTCTTTATGGAAAAACAGAAAACGAAAATTATAATTTGATTTTTAACAATACTAATGATTATGGAATTTTAAGTAGCAGCTCTATGACTGTAAAATTTTCCGCAGGTCTTGATAAATCTCCTCTTGTGGAAAAATCCTTGGGATTTTATTTTATTCCATATATTCAAAATGATGATGGAACATGGGATGTAAGCAGAAAAGATAGCGATAGGATTTGGGTAATCAAACCTTATGAAAGAGATTCAGAGGGGAACTGGAAAGATACAATAGATGTTTCTGAATTTCCGGAAGAAAAACAGTCAAAAGCATTAGCGTATTTTAAAGATGTGCGAAAATATATTGCAACAGTCGGGTCTTATGATTTTACTGCGACAATGAATATTTCTACTACAGAATTTTTGCCAATTGCAACTGGAAAAATTTATGCGCTTGGTGCTACTGGTTGCGATGAAAACCTTAATTCTTTTATAAATTCAAATTCTTATGGATTTATGTTTTTGTCTAGTGGGGCAGCCCCAACTCTTGAAATTGAAAAGATAAACGGAATGGCTGCAAAATCAAGCTGGTATGTAAAAAAAGATTCCGGAATGAAAATTTCTGGCAAAGTTTCGGCAGAAGAAAAATCGAGCGTAAGAATAACAGTACAGGATAAAAACAACAATAAAGTTGAAATTCCTGAAAGTATTATTCCTGTTTTTACTTCTTCTGATAGCCCACTGGAAGAGGCGTGGGAATTAACTGTTCCAAATGAATATTTTACAAAAACAGTGGATGAAAATGGAAATACAATAAGTTCAAATTATACTGTAACAGTTTCTGCGATTTGTGGTTCTAGAATAACAGAAAAGCAGATAGCTGTGGGCTATGATGTTGACGGTCCTGTTGTTGAAATTTCTTCAGTTTTGCCTTATGCTTCAATTTCTTTAGAAGAAAATTCAAAGAAATATACTGTAAATGGAACATTTGCTGTAAGAGTCACAGTTGCTGATGAATTTTATAAACTTTCTGAAACAGAGAAAACAACTTTGGCAATTTTTAGTGATTATGGAACTGCAAATCCTAGAGAACTATATATATATAGCACTAGTGATTCTAATATTTCACATGAAATTAATTCTAGAGAAAAATTAAAAGATATTGATAAAAAAGATTTGGAAATTGTTGTAACATCTTATGATTACGCAGGAAATAAAACTGTAAAAATACAGTCAATTTATCTTGATCAAGATACAGATAAACCAATTGTAAAATTGACAAATGCTATTTTAAAAGATGATGATTCTGCGGAGGATTACACAAATAGTTATCCGAGTGGTGGAAAAAAGAATCTTTTTCTTTCTAGTGCTCCTGTAAATGCAACAATATCTGATGATGATGGAATAGAAAGTATTGAAGTAAATATTTATGATGAAAACAATAATAAAATTGAGAAAAATTCTAAACTAATAGAAAAAAAAGATATAACTTCTAACCCATATCCATTAGCTTTTGAAGTTCCTTCTGATATTGGAACATATTCTGTGGAAATTATTGTAAAAGACACTGAGAGTGGATTGAAGAATGAAAAATGCAAATTCTATTTTATGGTAGATACAGGAAAACCGTCTATTGTTGTAAATAAAAGCTCTAATGGGGAGTATTTTGGTAAAAAAGGCGGGAAAATTCATATAACAGGAACATATTCTGGTTTAGCAGGTTTGAAAATCTATCGTAAAAATGGTGCTGCCATAACAGGAACAATAAATGAAAATAGCCAGAATGGAACTTGGGAAGATGATTTTCCTATTGATTCTTCTGTTGAAGAGTCTGCAAATCCTTTTGAATCTAGTTATGTTATAGAAGATACAAAAGAAAGAAAAACAGAGGTTACTTTTAAATATTATGTTGATAACACACTGCCGAAAGTAACAATTACTAAGATTAATGATAAAGATCTTGTTGAAGATAAAATATTCAAATTTTCTGGAACAACTAAAGATGTTGCTGGTTCAGGAAGTGCTAGCGGATTAAATTCTCGATGGTATTTGTTAAAGAAAAAAACTGAAGATATACCTAATAAACCTGATTCTGAAAATGATGCACAAGAAAGTGGTTGGAAAGAACTTGCCGGAGTTTCAGAAGAATGGAATTTTACACAAGAATTTAATGATGAAACAGGAGACTTTTGTGAGGGTGAATATGTTCTTTATGTAATTGCTTTTGATGTTGCTAAGAATATTTCAGAAAAGGTCTCTTATCCATTCTCAGTAGATTTGAATGTTCCAAGAATAGAAACATCCTATTTTGTTGATAAATCTGACGGAAGTTCTGTAATAATTGCAGATAGTAATGCGATATCAATTACAGAAAAGCCTTATACTTTAAGATATACTATAAAAGACACTTTTGGTTTGGAGTCTGAAAATCCTGTATCCGTAAAGGTTTATAAAAATGATTCAAATGGGAATCCGCAAGGATTAGAGGATTCTAACTATAAAAATGTTTATAATAATGGTAATGGTTCTATAGTAATTTTTGAAAAATCTGGAGAAACTAAAAATCCTCAGCCAGATGGAACGTATATTTATGAAATTACAGCAAAAGATGCGAAAGGTAAGACCTCAACAGTAAATCGAACTATTGTTCTTGATACAACTTCGCCGATTATAGAAATTGTTTCTCCTGATGAGAATGAATGGATTACAACTTCTAATAACAAAATTGTTGTAAATGGAACTGCAACTGATGAAAATGGAATAAAAGCAGTTTTCTATTCAACTTCTTTAAAAGAAAATATTCCGACTTTAGATGAAAACGATTCATTTAAATTTTCTGAGCCTTGGAAAAAATTGGCAGGTACTACAAGTTGGAAAATTTCTGATTTTAATTTAAATCCAGGCGACGATAATAAACTTTATTTAATTGCTTTTGATATTTATGGAAATAAATCTGAAATAATTGAAAAACAATTTAAATACGATGGAGATGCACCAAAGATTGAATCTGTAAAAATTACAAAATTTGCAAAAGATTCAGAATCAGGGGAAGAAGTTATTCTTGATAATAACTATTCAGGATATTTAAATGGTTTTATAAATAAAATAAAACTTAAAATAAGTACTTCTGATAATTATAAATTAAATAATGTTCAAATTTCTGCGGCAAAAGATTCTGGAAATTCAGAAAATTGGAGTTTTGAAGAAACTATTGGAATTTCCACATATTCAACTTCTTTGGAATACTTTATCGGAAGCGAAAATTCTTCTCAAGAAAAATACCTTAAAGACGGAATTTATAAAATTTCTGTAGTTGCAACAGATTTTTCTGGTCAATCAGTAACAAATCAATATGAAATTACAATTGATACTGAAAAACCAGCGGTTGGTGCGCCAAGTTTATCTGCGGAGCCTAATACAAGCAAGAATGGTTATAATTCAAGTGCCTCTCCAATTTTATCTATAACTCCAAGTGATTCTGGCAGTGGAATTTTGGGTGTTTATTATATGATTTCTTTTGATAAATTAGGAGATGCAATTTCTACAGCATCAATTGATTCTCCATTAACAAAAAATTCTTCTGGGGGCGGATATTCAAGAAAACTTTCATTACAGGAAGGAACAAATTATATCAATGTTAAAGTTGAAGATAATGCAGGAAATGTAACCTATTATACAACAGATGCATTGACTTGGAATGTTGATAAAACAGGACCGATTGTTGCATTTGAAAGCCCAGATGTTTCTGCAATGCTTTCTAATAAAGTGTCGCAAACCTATAAAATTAAAGTTTCTGATGAGTTTTCTGGAATTATAGATGGTTCTGAGGCAACTGTTTCTCTTGTTTCAAAATCAAATGAAGATGCGGTGATTGAATCTCAAAAGCCAGTTGTACAAAAAGATTCTGAAAATAATTATTATGTGACTGGAACTTTTTCTGCTGATGATATGGGAAAAATCCAGAAAGGTGATTCTGCGGAACTTTCTGTTGAATTGGCAGATGCTGTAGGAAATAAAGCTGCAGGAAAACTTACTCTTACTTTTGATAATACTCCACCAACTGTAAAAATTGTAAATCCTGCTGCGACAGTTGTTAACGGAACTATGTCAATCTCTGGTACGGCAAAAGATAATTCCGGTCTTGCAAAAGTGACAGTTTACAGAACAAAACTTTTATCTGGTGATGCTGATGATTATACCGTTACCTCAGGAGAATACAGTGGCACTTATACAAAAATAAAGGAATTTATTGGGGCAGATGCATACAATTGGGAGATTCCAGAATTTGATACAAAAGATTTTGCTGATAATTCTTCTATAATCTTCTATGCCATTGCGGAAGACACAGCTGGAAATACAGAAACTGCTGTAAAACAGGTAACGATTGACCAGGATTCTGACCGTCCAGAAATAAAATTTACAAATCTAAATATAAAAGACATGACATCTGGAAATTTCAAGATGCATAAGCAGGAAACTCTTTATGGAACAGTAACAGATGATGATGGAGTTTTAGCTCTACATATTTCTGAAGATGATGGAAAAACTTGGTCTGATAATCTTTATGACGGTGGAGCATGGACTTATGAATTCCAAAAAAATGATAATGGTTCTATTGATAATAAGCATACTCTGAAATTTAAGGTTGTCGATGCTGAAAAAGTGGAATTTGTTTCTTCTATTGGAAGCGGAAATATGCTTAAATCTCCGAAACTTATTGATTCAGCCGCAAACAAACTTGGTTACAAGGAAAATGGAAGTTACTCTTCTTCCGCGGATACAAATTTGTATTTGCAGGTAGATACAAAAGATCCGTTAGTCGGTTCAACTTATTATATTCTGTCAGAAGAAAGAAAATCATTTACAGATGAAGAAGTGAAAAATTACACAACAAGTTCTGACTGGAAACTTGAAACAGGACTTTCTGCTGTAGGTGGAAAGAAAAAATATTTGTATTGGCTTGTTGATTCTTCTGATTCCAGCGGAATTGCATCAGTAACAGCTACTCTTGCAGGAATGTCAGCAGGGGAGCCAATAAGAACTGTGATTGTTGAAAAAACTGATTCGCCTAAGAGTAAAATTTGCGTTTTTGAATTTGATGTAAGTTCTGGTTATGCAAACGGTTCTGCAAATTTAATTGCAGTTGCAAAAGATAATGCAGACCGCTCTAGTCAAGTGAAAATTTCTGTTCAAATTGATAATAAACCTCCTGTTATAGAAGTAAGTAGTCATAAGAATGGTGCTGGTGTTTACGGAAGTGAACCATTGAATTTGAGAGGAATATCAGATGACTGCGAAAAATTGTACCTTAAAGTAACAGATTCTTCTGATGTGCCAGAGGTGAACTTTGAAAACGATTCTGCAGAAAAAACTCAATGGGAAGAGATTGATGAGTATACATCTACAGGTTCTTGGTCAATTATATTCAAGACTGGTAATAATATTGTAGGAAATATTGATTATTATGCACATGAAGGAACTTTAAACGGTTATTATGACAAATTGTTTGTTCCGACAAGCTCAGAAACAAAGGCAGAAACAAAAGAAATGTATATCTGGCTTTATGGTGAAGATTCGTTAGGCAATATAAGCGTTCCAAGTGGAATTTATTTAAAGGTAAATCCGCAAGGAGATCAGCCAATTGTTTTGGTTTCTTACCCAGAACCAGATGCTTCTGTTGGCGGAACAATACGTATTACAGGTTCGGCTGCCGTCGGAACAAGTTCTGTAACTGTTGATTCTGTCTGGATTCAAATTGATCCAAGTTATGATGGAACATTCAATGAAAACTGGGAAGATGAGCTAGAAACTTTACTTGCTTCTGTCGATTTATCAAAAGAATCTTATGGAATTACTGCAACCGGAGTTGAGGCCGTTGGAAATGCAATTGTTGCAAATGGCTCAACGGCTAGCTGGAATCTTACAATAAATTCAAACCGCGAATTTAACGAAAAAGGTACTAACAGAAAAATGGCTATTCGTGTTTGGGCTTATTCAAGTTCAAAAAAATTGAGCGAATCGGTTGTTGTTCCTTTTGAGCTTGATCCTAATTCTCCTGTAATTGGCGGAACAAAAGAACTATATTTGGTTCAGTATAAAAATAATCAGAATTGGGGCGAGATTGAGCGTCAGCAGAAGTTTGAAAACAATATGTGGATAAGAGGAATCTGGTATCTTACTGGTTCTGTAGAAGATGACTCTGGAATCAAAGAGTTGAATTGGACTGCTGATGGTAAGAGCGTAAATATAATAAATGATTCTGATAAAATAAAAGTTGCAGATGATATTCAAAGTTCATCAAGCTATAAAAATTATTACTTTAGTATTCCAGTTGGAAAATCAGGTGATTCCGTGGGTTCTTTGGAATATAGATTGTATGCTAAAGAAGGCTCTGTTGATAATAAAGATGTTGAGAATGAATTTAAATTCTATTATGACAACAAAGCCCCTGAGCTAAAGGCAACAGATGCTGGATATAAAAATGAACTTTCAAAGACTGGATTGAAGATTGTTCAGAACAATGGGACATACACAATAAATGGAACTGTGGAAGAAAAGACAGATACATCTTCCGGCGCAAATCAGAGTGGTTTTAGCCGTGTAATACTTTTCTTTACAAGAACATTGAATAACGAAAGTTATGTTGTGGATCCAATGCTTTCTAGCGGCGATTCTGGTATGGATAATGCCTTGAAACTTTCAGGTCTTACAAAAAAAGGTGGAATTTATTGGCAGGAACGAAAATTTGTCTATAATTCAGATTCTGGAAAAATTGAATTGGATGAAATTCCTGGAAATTACATTCGTTCAGGTGGACTTTGCCGAATTGATGACATTGATTATGTAATAAAATCGGTTGATTACAATGCAAAAACTGTAACATTAAAAACTGTTCCTGCTGTAAATTCTTCTACAACAACAGCTTATTTTGCGGTTGCACAAGTAATTGACAATACTTCAATTGAAAACGGAACAACAAATGCATTTGATTTCACTCTTTCTGATGATCCGACTACAAATGGTGATGGAGACCAGATGGTGGAAGGCGTAAGCCAGAGTGGAACAACGTGGAAATGGTCTGCTTCTATAAATAGTTCTCTTATTTTGGATGGTTCTATAGAAATAAATCTTGTTGCATTTGATGAGGCTGGCAATTCTTCTGAGGTAAAAACATATTCAGGCACAGTAAGCAATAATGCTCCTAGAATTGCGGGTGTCATGTTCGGAAACGATGATAATAATGATGGAACTGTTTCAGATGATGAAATGGTGAAATCATATTCAATGATTTATACAGCATTGAATAACGGCGGAATCAGAAATGGTTATATAACTGCAAATCAAATTGCGGATAAGGTTACTATTCCTCTTTCTAAAAACGACTCTGGAACTTATAACGATGTTATCAATATAAAGGGAAATTTCTGTGTTCGTCCTGAAATTGTAGGTGGTAACCATGGAATTGGTTATAATTATAATGTAACTCGTGGAAATTCAACAATTTATGCAGTAAATGATGTTGTTCGCCTTTCCGATGTTCATTCAACAGGAGATGTTGTTCGCTCTGAAAATTCAAATTTGGATGATATTGTAATCTCTCTTAAAGATATGATTTCTAATAATCTTACTGATGGAGCAAATACAGTATTCAATATTACATTGTGGGATTATACAGACGGAGCAACTGCCGGAATAGATTCAAATAAAGCAGAACTTAATATTTATACAAATGTTGATATTTATGACGAAGAAAGTCCTGTGATTACAATAAATCCGTTCTATTGGAACAGTGTAGCAGATAACAGCGTTTATTATGTTGATGGAGTTGCGCAAGGTCATATTGAACTTGAATCAGATTTGCCAACTGGAACATTTGCTACTACAAAAACAGGAATATACGACCGAGATCCAAAAGTTTCTGGAAAAATAAAAATTGAAGGAACCGCAAGCGATAATGCAATGATAAAAGAATTGCGCATGACAATTCCGGGGCTTTTTGCAGATAAAGTTGTGGGCGAATATTCTTACAGTGCAACAAACGGCTGGTCTTGGAAAGCAAATGGTGATTTGGAGACAGATGGATTTGCTGCCGAGATTGAAAACACAAGTTTTGGCAATAATGGACACGAAATAAAGTGGACAGTGCTTGTTGATACTGCGAAAATACAAAAAGTTGCGGTTGCCGATGTTTCTGTTACAGCAACTGTTGTTGACCGCGGTAAGATAAATGCAAATCTTGAATATGTTCAACGAACTGAAACTGGAAAACAAAGTTCAGTAACAAGTTCTGCATACAAAATGGATGTTGTTCCGTACATTACAGGACTTGATACAATTCTTACTGACTTGGAAGTTTCAAATCCATCGGTTTATGGAAGAACCGCTCTTGGAAAATATCCTGTTTATTATTATAGACAGACAACTTCTGGCTCTGTAAATGCGGAAACAATTATTGTAAATGGATTTAATTTGTCTGGTGGAACTGTAACATTTGCAAGTGATACAAGTGCAAATGGAACGCTGGCTACTGACGGTTCTGTTACAATTCCTGCAAATGCAAAATCAGGAAAGATTTCTGTTTCTGTAAATGGAATTGAAAGTTTGAACAATGTGAATAACAATGATGCGGATGGAGATTATAACCGCCAGCCAAATAACCAGAACAACAATCTTTTGACAGATGATGTTGAGATTGCAATTTGGGAAATTAATTCTAAGGCTGCAATTGCTGAATCAGGAGAACTTAGCGAAGTTGTAATGCACGTAAATCCAGCGAACGGAATGTTGGGCTTTGCGTTTGCGCATAGTCAGGATTTGGCAAGTTATCCGGAAGGAACAAAAAGTTCTTATCAAACTTGGATTACGGATTGGACAGGAGTAAATCAAATAGGATTCACTTATGACAGTAAAGGAACTATGTTTGGAACAAACGGAGGTACTGATACTTATACGCCGAATAAGAAAGTTGGTAGATTTGGTTTGATTTCTAGTAAATGGGGAATTATTTCAGATAAAAGTGCAAGTAATGATAAGTTTTCTGGTTATACAAAATACCATAGATTAAGATTAGAGTATTTGGGACTTGCAAGAAATGGAACTTATGCTTCTAATGTGTACCGCTTCGCAAAAGGTGATTGTTCTCAGTTTGCAACTGTAGTTCCTTCTGCTAATACAAATCTTACAAATCTTTACATGATATATTATGATAATACTTTAGGTGAATTAAAGTTTAAGGCGGGACAGTATGATACAAGTTGGAGTTGTGGTGGAAATGGTGTTGTGAATCTTGAAGGGGATGGATTCAATAAAGCAAGTTTTAGTTTTGGCGATTTTGCTGATGATGCATATAATGAATCATGTGTAAGCAACTTGAATGCATATAATCCAAATTATGCAACAACATCCATTGTTTCAACTGTTGCTTCTGGTGCAAATGGCAATTCAAATGCAAAGCCTGGAACTTATTATTCAATTGCGGCAGTTCCTTCTACAGATGGCAATTCAGATGTTGTTGTTGCTGTCTGGTATGACGCAATAAATAAGAATTTGTGGTATAGCTATATTACAAATCCATTGGCAAATGCTGGTAAAAGAAATTCTACCGGTGCTGTAAGCACTGAATGGGCTGCTCCTGTTGCAATCTTAAAAGGAACAGCTGGCGAATCTTGTGCAATCGCTGTTGATGATGATGGGCATGTTCATATTGCTGCATATAGCCGTAAAAATGCAGGTTCTTTGTATTACGCATATCTTGATTCTTATGGTTCACAATTTGATGAAACAAAGAATCTTGTAAAAGTTGATTCTTATGGTTCAACAGGTCAATATATAACAATGGAAGTTGCAAAAGACAGTAATGGAAATAATATTCCATATATCGGTTATTGGATGAATTCTATGAGTTATCCTAAGTACGCATATCTTGTAGATACTGATATTTCAAATGGTCCAAAACCTGGTGTTGATGAAAATAATAGATACACAGGTGCGTGGGAATCAATAATGTTGCCAACTTCTAGTGAAGTTTTGCGTGATGATATAAATATAGGTTTGTACAAGTATCAATCAGCCCAAAATGGACATTTAAAAGGAGAAATCCGTGAAATTCCAAGATTGTATTCTACAACTGGAACAGGAACTGAATATGCGGGTTTGAAAAATGGAATTGCTGGAGGAAATGGTACTTCAAACCCAGTTTTGGCGTATGGAATTTCAGAAACTGGTTCTGGTTACATCGAAACCGCCCAGTTAAAATAATTGGTTTGTTTTGAACCTTGACTGTTCAAAAATTGACCAGTCAAGGTTTTTATTTGTTGAATACTTTGTGAAAATCCCATTCGAATAGAATGGGATTTTTTATGAACTATAAACTATTCAGCAAAGTTTATTTATATAGCATTTTTGTTCAGAGCGTTTACTTCTTCTAAGGAAAGTCCAGTACATTCAGCGATTATTTCTGCAGAGATGTTTTTCTTCAGAAGATTTCTTGCGGTTTCAAATTTTGCGTTCCGAGCACCTTCTGCTAAACCTTCAATACGTCCTTCTTTTAGCCCGGCTTGTCTTGCGTCAAAAAGTGGCAGTGCATCCATCATGTAGTCGCTCCTGAAAATCTCGTTGATTTTAAGTCTTTCGACACGCTGCTCCAAGTTTTTTGTAAAGTTGTCGGAAGGCTTTCCATTACAAAGATAACCCAAGAAGCCCTTTATTTCAAGATTTTTCTCCATGGCAAAGGCGCTTGCGTTGAAGAACAGCTTATTGATTCCGTCATCCAGTGCAAAGTCTTTTGACTCCTTGCAGGCTGTATTGAACGTGTATACCGGCAAGCTAAGCCCGAAAGGGTCTTTTGTGCAGAGGAAAATCACATAGCTTTCCTTGAGGGTTACATAATCACTGCCTTTCATAAGTGTGTCGATGTCTATCATGCTCTGGTAGTAACGCATGCGCCGTGGCAAGTCATCTGGAATGCTGGTTTGCATCTCGATGTCGAAAATGCGGTTTGAGTCCTTTACATAGACATCCATACGGACTCCATGTGCGCTGTAATACGGACGGATTGCCTTCTGAAGCTCCGGGTATTCGATTTTTTCAACCTTGATTCCAAGAAGACGCTCGATAACGCCCTTGCAGATTTCAGGGCTTTTCATAACGTGGCAGAACATAAAGTCGTCAGTGAATTTAAGCTCCTCGACCGGCTTGATTCTGTAAATTGTTTTTTCTGTATTTTCCATATAACTAGTTAACGCAAAAAAATTACAGAAACGGAAATAAATCACAAAAAAATTTGCAAGTTTTTTGTGAAAAAAAACTTGATAGCAGGTTGGGAAGGACTTGTTGGCAAAGAGATTGCGACCTTTGTAAAGCACAAAAAATTTTCTGTGCGTTTTGCGTAGCAAAAGGCAGGAGCAGGCTGAAAGAACTTGCAGACAAAGAGATTGCAAACTGGTTGGAGCGCCTGTTGACGGAGAAAAGTCAACTTGGTTTCTGTTTAAAATCAACTTGTTTTTCCATAAGAATCAACTTGATTTTTGAGTGAAATCAACTTGATTTTTGAGTGAAATCAACTTGATTTTTGACTAAAAACAACTTGATTCTTGGATAAAAACAACTTGTTTTTTGGGTAAAAGCAACTTGTTCTTTTGTTAAAAATAAACTTGCTTTTTTTGGGGGATTAAATTGATTAAAAAACAGAAAATTTTTCATTTTTTTTGGAAAAAGTTTAAAAATCAAGTTGGTTTTAAACTTTTGAAATTTGACGCCTGTTATGTTTTATTGTATATTATGGGTGTCGGTCGCATGACTGGCATAATCTGAATCCCTTTCAGGGAACTTTCAGAAGGCACAGTTGTTTGAAAATCAAGGGATGGTTCTTTGTAAAGGGTGAAAAAAAGAGGTATATACATGAAATATACTGCTAGTAAACATATAAACCCGAAAGATGAAAATTTATTATCAAAATATCATCCTTCTCCGGTTTATATTGATACTGTTTCTTTGGATTCTCTTGCTGAAGAGATTTCTCATTCAACATCAATGACTAAAGCAGATGTAAAAGCCGTAATTGAAGAATTGGTTGTGCTTTTGCAGAAGAATTTGGTCATGGGAATGAAGATAAAGGTCGATGGCTTGGGTACCTTCAAAATTTCTTTTGGTGGAACAGGTCATGAAAAGGCAGAAGATGTTTCTGCTTCGGATATCAGCGGTGTGAAAGTAACATTTGTAGCTGATTCGAAAATCAAAAAATTCATAATAGCAAATCTTTCATTTGTTAAAGATTCTAAAATTATGAAGGCTGAGGAGAAAAATAATACAGCCAATTAAAAAGAATATAAAATAAATAGAATTATATGATAAAAATCTTGAAATAAGATTTCCTTGAAATACTGTGCCGAATAAATCTAGAATTTCAAGAAAAAAATGACTTATTTTAATAAATAAAGGCTCTGGAAATATTAAGTTTTCAGAGCCTTTTGTATTTAAATTGAAGATTTCTTAAGAGTCCTTTTGGTTTAATTTATCTACTTCTTCCAAAGTAAGGCCTGTACATTCAGCAATTGTTTCTGCAGGGATGTTTTTCTCAAGTAGTTTTCTTGCGGTCTCAATGGCCTTCTTCTTGGCGCCTCTTGCTTCTCCTTCAGCCAAACCTTCGAGCCGTCCTTCCTTTAGTCCGGCTCGCCTTGCATCGTGAAGTGGCAGTGCATCCATCATGTAGTCGCTCCTGAAAATCTCATTGATTTTGAGCCTTTCGACACGCTGCTCCAAATTTCTTGTAAAGTTATCGGAAGGCTTTCCGTTACAAAGATAATCCAAGAATCCCTTTATTTCAAAGTTTTTCTCCAAAGGTTTTGTTTCCAGTTTTGCATTGCAAAACTGGCTAGGAAATTTGCCTTATTCTGTTTCTGTCTCTTACATAGACATCCATGCGGATTCCATGCGCGCTGTAGTACGGTCGTATTTCCTTCTGGAGCTCCGGGTACTCGATTTTTTCAACCTTGATTCCAAGAAGACGCTCGATAACGCCCTTGCATATTTCAGGGCTTTTCATAACGTGGCAGAACATAAAGTCGTCAGTGAAGCGAAGCTCCTCAACCGGCTTTATGCGGTAGATATTTTTTTGTGTTTTTTCCATATAACTCTATATAGTCGGAAAAGTTCAAAAACTGAAATGAAACACAAAAAATTCTGCAAGTTTTTTTTAAAAAGCTTGTTGGCAGAAAGATTGTAACCTACGTAAAAAAACAAGTTGAAATTCATTCAATATCAAGTTGTTTTTTGGTTAAAAGTAACTTGGTTTATAGTTAAAAACAAGTTGTTTTCTGGTTAAAAGCAACTTGGTTTATAGTTAAAAACAAGTTGTTTTCTGGTTAAAAGCAACTTGATTTCCAGTGAAAACCAACTTGTTTCTTATCTAAAATCAAGTTGTTTTTTACTAGCCAACAGAGGCTGAAAATCCAATCACTATATATATTAGAGAGTATGCAAAAACACTGTGGCTGTCGGAATCTGCAAGTGGAAAGTTTTAAACCTGGGTGACATCTTGATTTCTTAATATATATCAGCAGCATCCTGATTAATCTCTCCTTTTAATGAAAAGCCTTCCGACCATTTTACAGAAAACTTGGAGCAGCATGTCGAAAGGCTCAAAATCAACGAGATATTCAGGAGCGACTATATGATGGACGCATTACCACTTTTTGATGCGAGAAGAGCTGGGTTAAAGGAAGGACGCATTGAAGGCTTAGCAGAAGGCGCCAAGAACAAGGCAATCGAAACCGCAGGAAATCTTTTGAAAATGAACCTTGGCTCTGTTGAGCAGATTGCAAATGCAACGCAACTTTCTATTAAAGAAGTGTTAAAAATCAAGAACGAATTAAAATAAATTCCAATGCTGTTTATCCGGCGATGGAATATATGGGCTTTCGCGCGGATAAACATCTTGGGGAGAATTATCCTTCTACAACTTTCTTTATTGCGTTCAGAAGTTCTGAGTATTCTGTGAATGCCGGATACTGCGGGTATTCAGACTTGATTTTATCGGTGGTGCGGAAAAGAAATCCTGCTTTTGATGCTTGAATCATTCCCAGGTCATTGAATGAGTCGCCGGATGCGATTGTCTCGAACCCGCATGACTGCAACGCTTTTACAGTTGTGTATTTTGATTTTTCGCAGCGCATTTTGTAGCCGGTTATTTCTCCGCTTGGAGAAACTTCCAGTGTGTTGCAGAATATTGTCGGAAGTCCAAGTTTTTTCATAAGTGGTGCGGCAAACTGTTCGAATGTGTCGCTAAGGATTATTGCCTGTGTAAAAGAGCGCAGCTCATCAAGAAATTCTTTTGCGCCAGGAAGAGGATCGATTTTCGCAATTGTTTCCTGGATTTCTTTTAAGCCTAATCCGTGTTCTTTTAGGATATTGATTCGGTATTTCATCAGTTTGTCGTAGTCTGGCTCATCCCGTGTTGTTTTTCTGAGCTCAGGAATTCCTGTGGCTTCTGCAAACGCAATCCAAATTTCCGGTACAAGTACGCCTTCAAGGTCAAGACAAGTAATATACATTTTTTTGTTCCTTTTTTAATTTTGATTTTTTTTAGTATAGCGAAAAGCGCAAGTTTTCACTAGAATATTAAGCGTTATGCCGCAAAAAAAACGTTCATATTCAAGAAAAAGGACTGTTTCCAGAGCACGGAAAAGCAGGCGAAAATCTTTGCGCGGAAAAATTTATCTGCCATTGAACAGCGTTATAACTCTTTGCGCGGTTATTGTCGGTGTCTGTACTGTTCTGCTTTTTGCTTTTAGTTTTGCCGGAAGAAATGAGAAAGTTCCGCGCCAGGTTTCTGCGAATACTGAAATCCATAAAAGTGTTGAAAAAAAATCTCCTGGAAAATCAGAAGAGAAATCTTCTGTAAAAAACAATGTAAAAACAGCGACAGACAAACTGGTTGAAAAAAAATCTGCATCCGGTCAAAAATCTTCGGCTTCAGATTTAGTTGTTGCGTCAAAAACAGCTAAAAATCCTGTACCAAAATCTGAAATGCTTGAAAAGCCTGCTGATAAAAAAAATCAGGATTTGCCCGGCCCAAAAAAGACGGATGTCAGTTTAAATTCGGCTGCAAAAAATATATCTATAATAGAAGAAAATAAAAATTCTGATGGGAAATCTTCCGCATGGGATATTCCGGATTTTCCGCAGGCAAAAAATAATGCAAAGCTTGTGTTCATTTTTGACGACGGCGGCCACAACATGCAGCAGCTTGAAAAATGCGTTTCTCTTCCTTTTCCTGTGACAGTTGCGGTTCTTCCACGTCTTGGTCATTCCGCACAAGCCGCGGAGCGCGTAAGAAAATCCGGGAATGAGGTTATTCTTCACCAGCCGATGCAATCCGTGAATCTGAACGTGAATCCGGGCGACGGAGCAATAACACCTGACATGGATGAGGAGAAAATCCGTTCAACAGTTCTTGCGAATATCTACGAAATTTGGCCGGTTGCAGGGATGAACAACCATGAAGGTTCGCTTATAACAGCAGACGCAGAGAAAATCGCCACAGTTATGAAGATTTGCTCGCAGCAGGAAATTTATTTTTTGGACAGCCGGACAAACTCTGACTCAAAAGTGCGTTATGTTTCAAGCGTCATGGGTTATCCTTATTATGAGCGGAATATATTTCTGGATAACACAAAAAATAGAAAGGACATTCTTTCAGAAATTGAAAAAGGTGTTGAGTTTGCAAATAAGAACGGTGTTGCTATAATGATAGGACATGTGTGGTCTGCGGAAATTCTGCCGGGAATCCTTAGGGAAGTTTATCCTGTGCTTAGCGCAAAAGGCTATGGCTTTTCCACTGTGTCAAATAGTGGTGCTTTAAAACGCGGATAATATGAACAAATATAGAAGGTAATTATGAAAGTTTTGGGAATTGAATCTAGTTGTGATGAGACTGCGGCGGCAATTGTTGAGGACGGGCACAAAATCATAAGCAATGTTGTTGCGACGCAGATTCCTTTTCATCAGATATATAAGGGCGTTGTGCCGGAAATCGCAAGCCGCAAGCACGCTGAATGGATTCTTCCGGTTGTAAGGCAGGCTCTTGAGCAGGCTAATATGACTCTGGATGACATTGATGCTGTTGCCGCCACAAACCGGCCGGGACTTATGGGGTCTCTTCTTGTTGGACTTACGTTTGGAAAAACTCTTGCATGGGCGGCGAACAAACCGTTTATCGCGATAAACCATATGCTGGGGCACATGTATGCGGCTCACCTTCAGAATGATATTCCTTATCCGTATCTTGGACTTCTTGTCTCGGGTGGTCATTCAATCATTGCAAAAGTTAATGGTTTTGATGATCTTGAAGTTCTTGGAACAACTGTTGACGATTCTGTTGGGGAGGCTTTTGATAAAGTCGCTAAATTCTATGGTCTTGGCTATCCGGGCGGAGTGATAGTTGACAATCTTGCAAAAAACGGCGATCCAAAGGCGGCTTCTTTTCCTGTTCCAAGGCTTGACGGCGATGAGCACCGCTATGATATGTCGTTCAGCGGACTGAAGACGGCTGTAATCCACCAGTGCGATATGTTCTGGAACAAAGGTTATGAACATTCAAAGGAGAATATGTGCGCGGCTTTTCAGGAGACTGCGTGCAAAACTCTTATAAGCAGACTTTTCAGGGCGGTCGAGGACACTGGATTGAAGACAGTTGTTGCAGGTGGCGGTGTCGCGGCAAATTCAAGGCTTCGAGCGCTTTTGGCGGAACGTAATGACTTGAAATGCATTTTTCCACCGTTGAAACTTTGCGGCGACAATGGCGCGATGATTGCCGGAGTTGCGTTCCACTTCCTGAAGCGCGGAGACCGTTCTGGCTGGGACACAACAGCCTGCGCAAGAATCCCTCAGTTCAAACGCGGATTAAAGAATTTTCAGTAAGGAAATGTTTTTGTTATGAAATTACAGAATCTTAATTATGGAATCGTCGGACTTGGAATTATGGGCGGCTCGTTTGCAAAGTCAATCCGCGAGAATATTCTGAGCATGGCGGAGTCTGGCGGAAAAATCTTTGCCTGCAACCGCAGTCAGGCTTGTATTCAGCAGGCGCTTTCTGAAGGCGTTATAGACGAAGGGTTTTCAACAGAAAATGTTGGTGAGATGATAAAAAAATGTGATGTTGTTTTTATCTGTCTTTATCCGCATGCAACTTTGGATTTTCTTGTTCAGCATAAGGATGATTTTAAGAGCGGCTCGATTGTCACAGATATTTCCGGCGTGAAAGGGATCTTCGAAAAATCTCTTCCGGAAATTCTCCGTCCGGACGTTGATTTTATAATCGGGCATCCAATGGCTGGCGGCGAAAAGGAAGGATATATTAATTCCCGGGCGGAATTTTTTGTGAACCACAATTATATTCTGATTCCTCAAAGCTACAACAAGCTGGAAAACCTTGAGACAATGCGCGCATTGATTACAGACATGGGATTTTCCAGAATCACAGAGACAACCTGCGAAATCCACGACTATAAAATCGGTTTCACAAGCCAGCTTTGCCATATAATTGCAAGTGCGTTGGTTGAGTCTGCGGAAGATCCTGAGATAACTGCTTTTGGCGGTGGAAGCTTTGAGGATTTGACCCGGATTGCAATGATAAACGCGTCGCTCTGGACGGAACTTTTTATCTCCAACAAGGAAAAGCTGGTTCATCACATAGAAAATTTTGAAAAAATGATGGATGAATTCAAGTCTGCAATAAAAAACGAGGACTCGGAAAAGTTGAATGCGCTGCTTTCCGACACGCGCGAAAAACGTCTGCGGATGGGTTCAATCAGAACTGTGAAGAAATGAGTCTTTCTTTTTCTTCCTGCTTATTCAATTTGTTGATTTGGAGAAAAAACTCGACATTTGACCTATTATTTGTTTTTAAGTCGGCTTTTAATTATTGAAAAACAACATAAACCGTACTAGAATAAAGATTATGACTATTGAAACGCTTGATAAGGCAATTAGACGGGTTCCTGATTTTCCTAAGCCGGGAATTCTTTTTTATGATATAACAGGTATTTTTACTCAGCCGGATGTATTTAAATACTGTATTGATAGAATGGTGGAGATTTACAAGGATAGAAAAATCGATGCGGTTGCAGGAATTGAGTCGCGTGGATTTCTTTTTGCGGCTCCTTTTGCGGAACGTGTCGGAATCCCTCTTGTTGTAATCAGAAAGAAAGGAAAGCTTCCGGGAAAAACTTATTCCTGCGAATATGCGCTTGAATATGGAACAGCTGTCATAGAGGCGCACAAAGCTGATATTCAGGCAGGAAAGAACTATCTTGTTGTTGATGACCTGATTGCAACCGGCGGAACTTTGACTGCCTCAAAGAATCTTATTGAGCAGGGCGGCGGAACTGTTAGCGACTTTTTTGGCGTTATCGGTCTGCCAGAATTAAAATTTGAAGAAAAATTAGCCCCTACGCGGGTTACAACTTTAATTAACTACAGTGGAAAATAAAAAGGAAGAATTATGTCTGAATTACCAAAAAACTATAAGCCAATTCTTGGTGTAAAAGAAACTGAGCACGCAATTGTAAGCATAAAGGATTTTTTTCAGATTTCACTTTCAACTGAATTGAATCTTACCCGCGTAACAGCACCGCTTTTTGTTCCTGCAGGAACTGGTATAAACGATGATCTTAATGGTGTTGAAAAACCTGTTTCCTTTGAGGCAAAAGGAATCGGTGGCCAGAAAATGGAGATTGTGCAGTCGCTTGCAAAATGGAAGAGACTTAAGGTTACAGAACTTGGCCTAAAGCCAGGCTTTGGAATTTATACAGATATGAACGCAATCCGCCCTGATGAGGAGCTGGATGCGGTTCATTCGCTGTATGTTGACCAGTGGGACTGGTGCATGTGCATTGACGAGAAGGACCGTACGATTTTTTATCTTCAGGATATTGTAAAGAAGATTTACCGCACAATAAAGCGCACGGAATTTTTCCTGTACGACCGCTATTCAGTGCTTGAGCCGACTTTGCCGGAAAAAATAACTTTTGTTTATTCTGATGATTTATGGCGTGAATATCCGAATCTTACTCCAAAAGAACGTGAAAATGCAGTTGCAAAAAAATATGGAGCAGTTTTTATAGCCGGAATAGGTGGAAAATTGCCGGACGGTTCTATCCATGACGGACGCGCTCCTGATTATGATGACTGGATTAGCGATGCTGGAGACGGTCATGTTGGTTTGAACGGAGATATTATTGTATGGAATGAAACTCTTGGCCGCGCGTTTGAGCTTTCTTCAATGGGAATTCGAGTAAGCCCTGAAAGTTTAAGGCGTCAGCTTGCCGAACGTGGCTGCGAGGAGCGTGCAAAACTTCCGTTCCAGAAAAAGCTTTTGAACGGTGAGCTTGCATTTACTCTTGGTGGTGGAATTGGTCAGTCGCGCCTTTGCATGTTCCTTTTGCGTAAAGCACACATCTGCGAAGTTCAGGTAAGCGAATGGCCTGCCAGCGAACTTGCGGCTTGTGAAAAAGCTGGAATTCCGGTTCTTTAAATAAAATTTTGGCCAGGAGCCGTTTTGGAAACTGTATTCAATTTAAAATCTGATGAAATAGAGCTTAAACTTTCAGAATGTGTGAAAAATGGCATGACGGAATTCAATCTTCATGATTCTGTTTATGCGGGCGACAAGAACAAGTTGCTGGGCTTTCTTAAGTATGTTGAGAAAAATGTGCCTGGACTTTTTGTTTCTGTTGTTGTGAATCCAGAGATTCTTGACATGGACATTTGCCGCCAGTGCATGAGAATAAATTCTTCGCTGGAAATTCCGTTCCGCGCGCAGAAAAACGGTCTTTTTGACAAAAAATTCTTTGCGCGCCGCGCCACAATGCTCAATAATTCCGAGCTTGTTTTTGGAGTTCAGCTTTTTTATGCGGACAATGACAAAGATTCATTAAAGGCATTCAAAGACAGGCTTGATTTTACAATTGAACAGTTTCCGAACCATATTTGTTTTCCTCAGACAGAAGATTCTGAGATGGCGCAGACGGCGCGTGTGCGACAGACTTTTAGCGCGGAAGAGATAAGGGCCGCGCGGAATATTGCCTTTGCGTGCCGCACATTTTATTCTGCTGGACGCGCTGTTCCGTGGTTCAATAGCATTTTGTGCGCTCTGCGTATTTCTCCATCAGCGTTTTTCAGTGATTTTGCCGAATGGCAGCGTTGCAACAATTGTGACTATAAATCAGGTTTTGTGCCGGAAGAAGCTAATCATCACGATATTGAGAAGATGCAGCTGTTTTTTCTTCAGCAGAAATTTGAGGAAAAGAAAAAAAACAACATGTTTACGGCCTGCAATGATATTGTCTGCATGAACGGCGCATTGAGCAGGCTTGTTGCCGACGGAACAGAATCTGTTCTTGAGACCGATTACGACCCGGAGGAAATTTTTGGGCCGGAAGCAATGGATTTGAACGCTTTTGTAAACGACCTTTGCATGGAACACTGCACTGTAAAGATTTTCTTGAATGAAGACGGTGAGCCGGATTTTAAGGTTCTTTAAAGGCTTTTACGATGATTTTGAATCTTTCAACTTCAGAAAAGGAACGTCTCGACGAATTTTTGCGGAAAAATCTGCCGGCGGCAATAAATGAGGAAAATGTCAGCAATTCAAAAATCAGGCGGCTTGTGGTTGCCGGCGCAGTTTGCGTGAACGGAATGCAAATCCGGCGGCCGGCGTTTGAATTGCGTGGAAATTCAAATATCACAATAAATTACGAGAAGGAAAAATTCCTTTTTGAAAAACAACCTGACGACATAAAGTTTGAGCTTTCTGAAAAAGATGTTCTTTTTGAGGACGAATTTTTAATCTGTGTGAACAAACCCGCGCTTTTTCCTACGGAGGAAACTATTGTGGGTGGCGAAAAGCGTGATAATCTGCATGATGCGGTCGTCCGCTATTTATGGAAGAAAAATCCTGGTTTAAGAAATCCTCCGTACGTGGGAATTATGCATCGCCTTGACCGCGAGACAAGCGGAATTATTCTTTTTACAAAGCAACGTTCAGTCAATAAAGAAATCCAAAAGATGTTTTCCGGGCATGATTTTACAAAGGTTTACCTTGCGCTTTGCTGTGGTGGTTCTGAAAAAATAAAGCCTGGCAAAGAAGTTTCTGTTGAAATGTTCATGAACCGCATAAGTCCGAAAAGCCAGCCGGCAAAATGGGGCTATGTTCCGGAAGAACTTGGTGGACTTTATTCAAAGACTGATTTTTCTGTTGTGGATAAGATTTTGCGTGGAGAAAAAAAATATTTTCTGGTCCGGGCCAATCTTTTTACTGGGCGGACACATCAAATCCGCGTGCATTTGAGCTCTGTTGGTCTGCCGATTCTTGGCGATGTCCTTTACGGTGGAACGCCTGAAAAGCGGGTTATGCTGCATTCTTCGCGTCTGGAATTTATTCACCCGGTTACGGGGCAAAGAATTTGCATTGAATCTGACCCGGATTTTTTATTGAATTAATTTTATTTTTTTGTTGACGAAGTGTTTTCTTTGTGAGTATTTTTATATTAACAAGATAGAATAAGGGATTAGAGATGGCACAGGAAAAAGAGAAAAAAGCTGAAGAACAGAAAGAAAAGGTCGAAAAAAAGGCTGAGTCTTCAGACGCTTCTGATAAAAAAGAAGAAAAAACTGATGCAAAGCCTGAGGCAGGCAAAACAGAAAAAAAAGAGATTTCTCCAGAAGAAAAAATAGCGGCTCTTGAAAAGCAGATTGAGGATTTGAAAAATCAGGCGCTCTACAAGGCTGCAGAGAATGATAACTGGCGCAAACGTATGATGCAGCAGAAAGATGATGCTGTGGCTTACGCAAACGCTTCTCTTTTGGGGGACTTGTTGGACAGTCTTGATAATTTTGACAGAACGCTTGATGCTGCCAAGGATGCAAAAGATGCCAAGTCGATTGCGGACGGAATTAAGATGGTCAACAAGAATCTTGTAAATATGCTTGAGTCTAAATATGGACTGAAAAGCTTTGGAAAGGAAGGTGATGAATTTAATCCTGAGGAACATGAGGCTATTGGCCGCGTGGAAGATGAGTCTGCAAAGAGCGAAACCTTGAAGCAGGTTTATCTGAAGGGATATAAATTGAACGATAAAATCATTCGCCATGCGAAAGTTATGGTGAATGTTCCAAAAAAATAAATAGGGTTTTAGGGCGTAGCCCTAGGCGAAAGGGTAGGGCGCAACGAAGTGCGAACGTGCAACCGAAAGTTTTTGACTTGAAGGTTGGTAGTGAGCCGAAGTGCGAACGTAGGGAAAGACCTTTCCCTTCAAATTAGTAATTATTAAAGGAGCAATATATGTCTAAGATTATTGGTATTGACTTGGGTACAACAAACTCTTGTGTTGCCGTAATGGAAAACGGTGAACCGGTTGTAATCCAGAACTCAGAGGGTGGCCGTACAACTCCGTCTATTGTAGGTTTTACTGCAAAAGGTGACCGTGTTGTTGGTCAGCCAGCTAAAAACCAGATGGTAACAAATCCGAAGAACACAGTTTATTCTGCAAAACGTCTTATTGGTCATAAATTTGGTGAACTTCAGGGTGAAGCTACAAAACTTCCTTATAAAGTTATTGATAATGGCTCTGATGTGCGCGTAGAAATTGAGCAGAATGGCGAGAAAAAACTGTATTCTCCACAGGAAATTTCTGCTTTCGTTCTTCAGAAGATGAAGAAGACTGCGGAAGATTATCTTGGCGAACCTGTTACAGAGGCTGTAATCACTGTTCCAGCTTACTTTAATGATGCTCAGCGTCAGGCTACAAAAGATGCTGGTAAGATTGCAGGTCTTGATGTAAAGCGAATTATCAACGAACCTACTGCTGCTGCTTTGGCTTTTGGTTTTAAGCAGGATCAGAACAAGGAAAAGACAATTGCTGTTTATGACCTTGGTGGTGGTACTTTTGATATTTCTATTCTTGAGCTTGCAGACGGTGTTTTTGAAGTAAAATCAACAAATGGTGATACTCAGCTTGGTGGTGATGACTGGGATCGCGCAATCATCAACTGGTTGCTTAAAGAGTTCAAGAATGACACAGGAATCGATTTGAGCACAGATCCTATGGCTATGCAGAGACTTAAGGAAGCTGCTGAAAATGCAAAGATTCAGCTTTCTAGCCAGACTTCAACAGATATAAATCTTCCATTTATTACTGCTGATGCTACAGGTCCTAAACACCTGCAGAAGACTTTGACACGCGCCCAGTTTGAGCAGATGACAGAAGATTTGTTTGAACGAACAAAGGAACCTTGCCGCAAGGCTTTGGCTGATGCAGGAATCACTGCTGACAAGATTGATGAAATCTTGCTTGTTGGTGGTTCTTCACGAATGCCAAAAGTTCAGGAAGTTGTAAAACAGATTTTCGGAAAAGAAGGCTCAAAAGCTGTAAACCCGGATGAGGCAGTTGCTATTGGTGCTGCAATTCAGGGCGGTGTATTGAAAGGTGATGTAAAAGATGTTCTTTTGCTTGATGTAACTCCACTTTCACTTGGTATTGAAACAATGGGTGGCGTTATGACAAAGCTTATCCCAAGAAATACAACAATTCCTACAAAGAAGAGTCAGGTTTTCTCTACAGCTGCTGATGGTCAGACTGCTGTATCAATCCACGTACTTCAGGGTGAACGCGAAATGGCTGCCCAGAACCGTACACTTGGAAACTTTGACTTGGTAGGTATTCCTGCGGCTCCACGTGGAGTTCCACAGATTGAAGTTACATTCGACATCGATGCGAACGGTATTGTTCATGTTTCTGCTAAAGACCTGGGAACAGGAAAGGAACAGCACATTCAGATTACTTCTTCTTCAGGTTTGAGCGAAGATGAAATCAACAGAATGGTTAAGGATGCCGAGGCAAACGCTGCTGCCGACAAAGAGAAACGTGAGGCTGTAGACGCTAAGAACGAGGCTGATTCACTTGTATATCAGACTGAGAAAACTTTGAAGGAAGCCGGCGATAAGATTGGTGCTGCTGAAAAGCAGAAGATTGAGGACGCTTGTGCTGCCTTGAAGAAGGCTATTGAAGGCGGAAATACTGCTGACATCAAGGCTAAGTCTGAGGAATTGAAGCAGGCTTCTTACAAGATGGCTGAGGAAATGTACAAACAGCAGGGTGCTCAGGGTGCGGCTGGTGCTCAACCTGGAGCAGATGCTGGAAGCGCAGGTTCTGATTCGAATGCAGGAAATGATTCAAAATTCAACAAAGGCAAAGCTGATGATGTTGATTTTGAAGTTCATGATGATAAATAGCCTTAATCAACGGGCTGCATAAAGTTCTTATAGGCTTTATCTTAAAATTGCAACTGCGTAGGCAGTTGCAATTTTTATTTATACAGTGTTATATTTTACAAAAGGAAATACAAATGGCAAAACGTGATTATTATGAAGTTTTGGGGCTCCAGAAAGGTGCTACAGAAGAAGAAATTAAAAAAGCTTACAGAAAACTTGCTATAAAATATCATCCGGACAGAAATCCTGGCGATAAAGAGGCGGAGGAAAAATTCCGCGAGGCAACAGAAGCTTATGAAGTTCTTTCTGACGAAAAAAAGCGTCCTTTGTATGATCAGTATGGTTTTGCCGGTGTTGATGGAATGGATCAGGGCGCAGGTGGGGCTCAGTATTCGCATGCGTTCCATGATTTCAGTGACCTTTTTGGTGGAATGGGCGGCGGTTTTGGCGATATTTTCGACAATATTTTTGGCGCTTCTGCACGTTCTTCGTCTCGCAGAAAGGGCGGTCCTACAGAAGGAGCCAGTTTGCGCTATGACCTTAATATTTCATTTAAGGATGCTGTTTTCGGCACAAAGAGCGAGATTCACTTTAAACATAACGAGACTTGCGAGGCTTGCCACGGAACTGGATGTGCTGACGGTGCAACAAGAAAGACTTGTCCTACCTGTAACGGTATGGGGCAGGTAAGACGCAGCGCAGGATTTTTTTCTGTTCAGCAGACTTGCCCTGACTGTAACGGTTCCGGCACAAAAATTGATAAACCTTGCCGCGAATGTGGCGGACGCGGAGTTGTTGAAAAAGCTAAAAAGATTTCTTTTGCGATTCCGGCTGGTGTTGATGACGGAAAAAGGATTACAATTCCAAAAATGGGAGATGCCGGGGCAAATGGCGGACCTGCTGGCGATTTGGTTGTGATTCTTCATGTTGACAGTCATCCGTTCTTTGAACGCAGTTCTCAGGATCTTTACTGTGCAATTCCGGTTTCTTTTACGCAGGCTACGCTTGGTTCGAATATTTCCATTACAACACTTGATGGAAAACAGATTGACTTGAAGATTCCTGCGGGAACTGCTTCTGGAAAACTTCTGAGAATCCGCGGAGAAGGCGTTCCGTACACAGGAACTTCTCGCCGTGGAGATTTATATGTAAAGATAATCGTCCGTATTCCGCAGAGAATTTCGGGCGCGCAAAAAGATTTGCTTACAAAATATATGGAGCTTGAGAATCCAGTTTCAAATCCGCAGATGCTTTCCCTTAGCGAGCTGGACAATTAGACTCGAACGAAAAAAAATAAAGTATCAGACCTGGCTGTCCTTTGGGATAACCAGGTCTGATACTTTATAAAAACAATACTTCTTTTTTTAGGCGAATTTGCCGATAGTGTGTTATAATTAAATGTAGAAAATTTGACATACTCGAGGTAAATATGTACAAGACTAAAAGACGGGTCATATATTTTATAATAAATGCCGCAGTATTGCTTCTTTCAGTAATCGTTTCAATTTTGATTGTCATAAAGGACAGCGACAGTCATTCGAAAGTTGTTTATCTGGGAATTCCTGCGCTTATATTTCTTTCTTTTCTTACTGCTGGTTCTTCAATTCGTCGCCATGCAGACAAATATCTTCGTGTAAAAAACCTCGAGTCTGGCTATACGGCTTATATCAATGAATTTATTGATGCGTTAAGGTTCTGCTATTCTTTTGATGATTTTTATAAACAGATTTCCGAGATTCTTGAGCTTCAGGCTGACTGTGCGGTTCTTTTTATTGACCGTGAGAAAAATTACGTTCTTTACAACAGTCCGGACAGAATTTCTTCATATTATACAACGCGTGATGCGCTTGCAAATAATTTTCCGCTTGGCTGGAAAGACGGATTCTATTATCTTGGAAAGAATTTTGGTGTAGTTTCGTCATATCATCAGGCCCGTGGATTCTTTATCTGTTATCAGGGAAAGCAGTTTTTTGTATTTAATAGATATACAATGCTTTTTGATACAGAAATTTATTCAAAGCTTACAGAAGAATTTTACCGTTTTATTGAACGAACAAAGATTATTTCAAACCTTTCCGAGATTTCTTCTCTTACAAAAGAGTGGGAGCAGCTTGCGGAGACGCAGGTTTCGTTTCTTCCGCACAATATTCCGAACATTCCTCACCTTAAGATTGCAACTTATTACCGGCCGCTGGTAAATGTTTCCGGTGACTATTATTCAATTCTTCCGATTGACAGTTCAAAGACTCTGCTTATGCTTGGAGACGTTTCTGGTAAAGGTCTTCCGGCTGCGCTTATCATGGGTCTGGTAATGAACACTGTTAAAATCATTGAAAACAAGGAAGATTTGGTCGGGCTTATCCAGGCGGTAGACAGCGCTATCAAGGGAATGCACCTTCAGGATAAGTATACGGTTCTTTTCCTGGGAATTGTTGATACAGAGGAAATGAAAATCCGCTACATAAATGCGTCTATGTCTGACCCGATTGTTCTTTCTCGTGCGCCAGACGGTTACCGAATCAAGGAGCTTACTTCTAATGCCAGCGTTGTCGGTATTATTGATATGGATGACGTCAAGGTGAATGAGATGCGCCTTTTCCGCGGAGACACAATCCTTCTTGCGACAGATGGTGTTTCAGAAGTTATGGATGATAACGGTGTGGAACTTGGTGATACAGAAGAATACATTCAGACTTTAAAATCAAGCGCTGCAAAACAGCCGCAGCAGTTTGTTGATGATATTGTTGATCTTATAATGCGTTATAACGGCGACAAAAGATTGCATGACGACGTTACTATGATGGTTGCAAAGGTAGGTTAATATGGTTTTGTTCATTGTTATAAATTTAGTTCTTACACTTTTCTTTTTATTTGAGACTTTTTATACGGATCGCTCTGGAAATACAGATGAAGTCGGAACAAACCCGATTATTCCTAATATTCTTCTTATGGCGGTGAATGCCGGTCTGTTTACTTTCTTTATTGCTACCGGAGGCTCAATAACTTCTTCTCTTTTTACAATTCTGATGAGAATCTGCTTTTTGATTGAAGCGTGTCTTCTTGTGAATATTTCAAACTGTCTTACTTATTATGCGTGGAAATACACAAATACTTTGACTTCAATTGCAAAGATGATTCTTTACGCTTTTGCTTTGTGGATTGTTTTCTTTAAGTTCAAGCAGGTTTCCTTAAGTGACGAATTTGGACTTTCTGTCCGTTCGGATTATCTGTTCTCTGGCGATGCAAGAAAATTTTTCCCGTGGACTTGGGTGACTCTTTACAATTTGGTTTACCGTTTTCTTATTCCTGCGTTCATGACGGTCGTGATGCTTTGCAAGACGGAAGCTGTCGGCACAAAGCTTGATAAATTTAAAAGTTATATTTATGCGCTCGGAATTGCGTCAATGTGGGCAATTGCTTTGTTCCTTGATGCTGTTGTACAGAGATGTCCTGTTTATTCCTTGCTTCACAACATAATTTTTATTCCGGTTCTGGTGATTCTTCCGCTCGGTTCAAAACTTGCGGCTGCTCCATCTGGACGAGGAACTGTTTCTTTTATAATTAAGTCTGTTTTCATGTATATTTTGCCGGCAGGAATAATGGGACTGATTTTTATGGTTCTTTACCCGCTGCGCGCGCGCTTCCCGGTTCTTTTTATCCTTTGCGGATTCGCCGCAACCGGTTTTGTTCTTTATCTTGTCCAGACAATCAATAAACTTATCTCAAAGTCAAAATTCGGACATTCTGCGGATTACGCTGTGGCTTTTGAAAAGGATTTGGCTTCAATTGACTACAATGGTGAAATGGACGCAATTGCGGACAATATGTTCCAGATTTTTAAGAACAACGCGGAATCTTCTTCTATGACTGTCTATATAAATGGAGGAAACGATTCTTTTGAAGTTGCATATTCTTCCACAGGAAAGGCGCACAAGCTTGAAAACAAAGGAAAACTTTTTGAGGAACTTTTGAACTTGAAGCGGAATGTGGTTATTTCCTCTCAGGTTGATTCTTCGCATGATTTTTCTAATATCAGAACTGAGCTTATGAAATTTTTTGCCGAAACAGAATCAGACGCGCTTTTTATTTTGAATGAAGGACGTGACGTTCATGGTTTGATTCTTCTTGGAATAAAGACCAGCAAAGACCATTACAAAGATTATGACTACACTGTATTTACAAAACTTTATTCATACTTCTTCGTATTCGGTTATTTTATGAGAAACATTTCCAACAAGGAAATTATTGGTACGGTAAACCGCGAGCTCCGTATGTCAAGCCAGATTATTACTTCAATTCAGGACAATATTGACAACGTTACAAATCCGAAGATGGATGCAGGCTGTATAATGGTTCCGGCTCACAATATTGGTGGTGAATTTGTAGACATGATTCGACTTACGGATTCGCGCCACATGTTTGTTGTCGGCGATTTGAGCGGAAAAGGTATCGCGGCCTCGATGAACATGGTCATCCTTAAGGCGATTATCCGCGCATATCTTGCAGAAACGCACGATTTTAAGCAGCTTGTTGTAAAAGTAAACCGTTTTATCCGCGATAATCTTCCAAAAGGAACAATTTTTGCCGGAATGTTTGCAATCATGAATTTTGACAATGACACGCTTTATTACATAAACTGTGGTGTTCCGGCAATGCTTTTGTACACGGAATCCTATAACAACGTAATTGAAATCCAGGGTGAAGGTCATATTCTTGGGTTCGTTAAGGATTTGTCTCCGTATGTTTCTGTAAAACAGATTAAGCTTAACAAGAATGATATTGTTCTTGTCTGCACGGATGGTCTGATTGAGTCGCATTCGCTTCGTGGTGAAAAATTCGGAAAAGACAGGATTCAAAGGTATATGGTTGCAAACGCAATGTATCCGGCGAGCCGTATGGCGCAGTTTGAATATGACGAACTGATGAAGTTTATGTCCCACGAAATGGAAGATGATGTGAGTGTTCTTGTGATGAAATATCTTCAGTCTAACGCATCTGAAAAAGCCGAGGCGGAAGCGGGCAAAAAAACATTGGAAGAAATGAAGCCGAATGTTGCTGATGCTGAAAATATTGGTTAAGGAGAAACTATGGAATTACTTACAGTTACAGAAAAAGATGGTACAGACTATAAACTTTACGAATTGAGCGGCGGATTCAACGCATATACGCTTGTAAACATTGCCAGCAAAATTTACGATTCCATAAAAAAAACAAATGTCGTGCTTGATATGGCAAATGTGACGGAACTGGACGCTGCGGCAATCGGTGTTATTATGGCTGCCCATAATGACTCGGAGGAAACCGGCAAAAAATTGTATTTGCTTTCAATCTCAAATGAGGTTGACCGCCAGATTCTTGCCACAGGATTCAAGGAAGAGTTCAATATAATTTCTTCTGTTACCGAAGTCGCATAAAATTTATTGAGTAATAATTGGTCAAAAAAAACGGACTGAATAATTTCAGTCCGTTTTTTTTCAGTTGATTTTATTTTACAACGAAATTTACAAGTTTATCTTTTACGATAACGCATTTTACAATTGTTTTTCCTTCAAGGAATTTTTTTGCATCCTCGTTGTTTTCTGCCGCAGAACGCAATGTTTCGTCTGAAGCACCTGGTTCTGCCTTGAATTTTCCGCGGAGTTTTCCGTTTATCATTACAACAATTGTTTTTTCTTCGTCTTTTGCAAAATCTTCATTTGCAACCGGCCACTGGACATAAGCGATTGATTCTTTGTTTCCGAGTTTCTGCCAAAGTTCCTCGCCAAGATGTGGCGCGTACGGACTAAGAATTTTTACAAAATCCTGCCACATTGCCTTTGGAACTGAATCCAGCTTTGAAATTTCGTTTATAAAAATCATCATCTGGCTTATCGCAGTGTTGAAATTCAAAGAAGCTGTGTCTGCGGTGACTTTTTTTACGGTTTGTGCAAAAGTTTTACGTGCGGAAATGAGTTTTTCGTCTGTAAGTTTTCCGGTGATGTCAATGTCGGAAAGTGGCTTTTCGCTTATGGCCCAGACTTTTTCAAGGAAGCGGTGGATTCCCACAATTCCCTGTGTTGACCACGGTTTTGACATTGTGAGCGGTCCCATAAACATTTCGTACATTCGCACTGAATCTGCGCCGTATTCTTTTACTTCATCATCAGGGTTTACAACATTTTTGAGTGATTTTGACATCTTTGCGACAATCTGCTCAAGTTTTTCGCCGGTTTTCTTTTCATAGAAATTGCCGTCATCGCGTTTTTCAACTTCGTCAACAGGAACAAGGGTCTTGTTTGCGCGCTGGAATGCGAATGAAGTTATCATTCCCTGGTTTACAAGCCGCTGGAACGGTTCTTTTGTTGAAACAACTCCTAAATCATAAAGAACTTTGTGCCAGAATCTTGCGTACAAAAGGTGAAGAACAGCGTGTTCTGCGCCTCCTATGTACAAATCTACCGGCATCCAGTATTTTTCAGCCTGAGGCGAGCAGAACTGTTTGTCGTTGTGCGGGTCAAGGTATCGAAGATAATACCAGCATGAACCGCCCCACTGAGGCATTGTGTTTGTCTCGCGTCTTGCGTTTCCGCCACATTTTGGGCATGTGCAGTTTACCCAGGAATCAATCGCGGCAAGCGGAGATTCGCCCGTGCCTGTCGGCTGATAAGATTTTACATCTGGAAGGCGTAGAGGCAGTTCTTCCTCTGGAACAGGAACGGTTCCGCAAGTAGGGCAGTGAATCAATGGAATTGGTTCGCCCCAGTAACGCTGACGGCTGAAAACCCAGTCGCGGAGCTTGTAGTTTATTGCCTTTTTGCCGATTTTCTTTTCTTCAAGGAATTCGAGCATTTTCGAAATTGCGTCTTTTTTGTTCAAACCGTTCAAAAATTCAGAATTAACGTGAACTCCATCTTCAGTCCATGCCTGTTTTTGAACATCAACTTCTGATTTTAAAACTTCAATGATTGGAAGGTTGAATTTCTTTGCAAAATCCCAGTCGCGTGTGTCGTGTGCCGGAACAGCCATGATTGCACCGGTTCCATAAGAAATCAGAACATAGTCCGCAATCCAAATTGGAATAAGTTTTCCATTTACAGGATTGATTGCGTAGCTTCCGCTGAAAACGCCCGTCTTGTCTTTGTTCAAGTCTGTTCGCTCAAGGTCTGATTTTTTTGCAGCCGCCTCGATATATGCTTCAACGCTGGCTTTTTGTTCCGCAGTTGTGATTTCTGGAACGATTTTGTGTTCCGGGGAAACAACCATGTATGTTGCACCGAACAAAGTGTCGCATCGTGTTGTGTAGACTGTAAGATTTTTGTCTGTCGGTTTTCCGTCTTTGTCTGCAACGGTAAAAGTTACTTCCGCACCGGTTGATTTTCCAATCCAGTTGTGCTGCATAAGTTTTACGCTTTCCGGCCAGTCAAGCGAATCAAGGTCTTTGTCAAGCCGGTCCGCATAGGCAGTGATTTTCAAAATCCACTGGCGGATTGTCTTGTGCGTTACCTGGGTTCCACAACGTTCACATCGTCCTTCTTTTACTTCCTCGTTTGCAAGGCCTGTCATGCAGGATGGGCACCAGTTGATTGGAGTCTGTGCCTCATAAGCCAATCCCTTTTTATAAAGCTGAAGGAAAATCCACTGAGTCCATTTGTAATATTCAGGTTCGCAGGTTGAAACGCATCTGTCCCAGTCGTAGCTGAATCCAAGCGATTTTATCTGCTGTGTAAAATGTTTGATATTTTCATTCGTTGTGATTTTTGGGTGAGTTCCAGTCTTTATGGCGTAGTTTTCCGCCGGAAGCCCAAAAGCGTCGTATCCCATCGGGTGAAGAACGTTGTAGCCGTTCATGCGAAGGTATCGGCAGTAAATGTCCGTTGCCGTGTAGCCTTCCGGGTGACCAACGTGAAGTCCGGCTGCTGAAGGATATGGGAACATATCAAGAACATACATTCTTTTGTTTTTAGGATATTTTTTGTCTTCTGTAACTTTGAAAGTTTTGTTTTCGTCCCAAAATTTCTGCCATTTTGGCTCAATCTCGCTAAAAGGATATTTTGACATTTTATGACCTCTCAATGGCGGCGTGAACCGCATTTCATCTGCAAGTAAAATATATTCTATTATAATAAATTCTTCTGGTTGTTACAATGAAGAGAAAAATGTGTAGTCAACCATTTTAAACTGCGTTATAATTATCCAATGAAAAAAATTGTTTTGAGTTTATGGCTTTTTTTTGCCGGTATATTTTGTTTTGCAAAAGCTGATTTGACGGATTTCGAGTCAAAAATAATGACAGAAATCACAGATTTTAGGTGGCGTCTTGCATTAATTGATGATTTTGAGAAAGTTGCGGCCGCCTGTGATGAATTCAGCTCGTATGTGAGCAATCCTGAAATCTCTGCGAATCTGGACGAGGAAATCCTTCTTTCTGCAAATAATATTCTGACTTGGGAAAAATACAATGCGCTTTATGAAATAAACCCAAAAAATAAGGAGCTGGAACAGTTTTTGACATCTCAATATAAGAAAATCCGCGCATATTTTAAAGCCCATAAAAATGAGGAGCATAACAAATGGCTTTATGTTACTGCCGGCGATATTTTGAGCAGCAGTCTTCAGTATCTGCCGCTTTCAACAGCGATGAATGAAGGACTTACAATCAAGAAATATTACGATAAAGCTTTGGAAAATGATCCGGATTTTGTTTTTTGCCTTATAAATATTGCCCAGTGGTATTTTCATGCGCCGGTCATAAGTGGCGGTGGAAAAGGCAAGGCGATGAAGGCGTTTCTTGCGGCGGAAAAAGCTGCAAAATCAGATGCGGAACTTTATTATGCGAAGTTGTTTCTTTCTCAGGCGTTTTTTGAGGACGGAAAAAAAGAAAAGGCTGAGAAACTTCTTTCTGAGGCGGAAAAACTTTTGCCCGGGTCGCGCACTGTGAAATTTTACCGTTTATTGAATGAAAATGGATATTATTATTTTGAATATCCTGAGCATCGGGCAAGAATAAACGCAAAACTTGGAATTTAAATTTGAACTTCTGCAGGGAAAATTAAAAATATGAGCAAACCTAATAAAAAAATTGCGCTTTTTGGTGAAATAATGCTTAGGCTAAAACCTTCTGGCAAGGAAAGATTTTTTCAGAATGCGAATTTTGAAGCTGTCTTTGGTGGAAGCGAAGCGAATGTTGCGGTAAGCCTTTCGGTTTTGGGCAAATCTGTAAAATTTATAACTGCGTTGCCAAAAAATGCGATTGGGGAAGGGGCAAAAAGAGCGTTGAATTATTATGGCGTTCAGGTTTGCGGTCCCGAACAAAATGGACGCCTTGGAATTTATTTTCTGGAGGATGGTGCCTGTCAGCGTCCAAGCCAAGTGATTTACGATCGCTCTGGAAGTTGTTTTTCGCTTTCTGAACCGGCTGAATATGACTGGGAAGAATATTTTTCGGATGCAAAATGGTTCCATGTTTCTGGGGTTTCTCCTGCGGTTTCAGAGGCGGCGATGAATTCGGTTCTGGCGGCTGTCTCTTCAGCAAAAAAAATGGGCTGCACAGTTTCTGTTGATTTGAATTACCGGAAAAAACTTTGGCAGTACGGAAAAAAAGCCAGTGATGTTATGCGGATTTTGGTCAAAAGAGCTGATGTTCTGATTGCGAATGAGGAAGATATTCAGAATTGTCTTGGGCTTCCGCTGAAAAATTTTACAACTCCTGCAGAATCTTACCGTCATCTTTGCGCGGATGTGAAAAATGAATTCCCTGATATAAAAATTGTCGCGGTTACCTTGCGGCATAGTTACAGCGCGGACAGAAACGGATGGTCAGCGGTTTTAAGCGGAAAATATGGTTTTTATGAAAGCGCGCAGTATGACATTGAAAATATTGTAGAGCGAGTTGGAGCGGGTGACAGTTTTGCGGCCGGACTGATTTATGGTCTTTCAGAATTTTCGGATGACTCTTTTGGCGAAGCCAGGACATTGGATTTTGCGACGGCGGCAAGTTGTTTAAAACATTCAATTTCCGGTGATTTTAATCTTGCCACAAAAGATGAGATAGAAACTTTGATTAACGGCAATGGAACAGGAAGAATTCAACGATGAAAAAACAGTTTTTAATGGATGAGCTGATTGCAGAAGCTGGAGAAATTGCGGTTGTGCAGACTACTTTGCCGGCAGAAGCAGTTATGATTGCAAAAAAACTTCTTGAAAAAGGCGTGAAGGCGATGGAAATCGCATACCGCGACCTGGAAAATCTTGAAGCCTCTGATGAATGTATACGCGCGATAAGGGAGCAGGTTCCTGAAATTTTAATCGGCGGCGCAACAATTACTTGCCCAAGACTGGCAAAGCGGGCTGTAAAAGCCGGCGCACAATTCCTGCTGAGTGCGGGGTTTAATTGCAAGACCGTAAAATATTGCGTAAGGCACAATATTCCTGTTTATCCGGGAATTGCGACTCCTGGCGAAATTGAGCAAGCCTTGGAGTTCGGGCTTTCTGTTCTTAAAATTTTTCCAGTTGAAATTCTTGGCGGAACAAAATATCTGACCGCTTTGGCAGGACCATATCCAGATGTCCGTTTTATAGTTTCCGGTGGAGTTAACAGACAGAACTGCACGGAATATAAAAATCAGAAAAATGTTGTGGCTGTAAGCGGCTCGTATCTTTGCAGATAGATTATTTTATATTCTTTTTGATAAAATCCGCCTTCAGGTTTTTTAAATCTTCTGTTAAAGAAACTTTGTATATGTGCGGATTCAAAATTCTCTTGTAGCTTTCGTCAAGGCTCGCAAGCTGTTTCTGCATATTTTCACGCGCAAGCCTCAACTGTTCGCAGTCAGAAAGCCGTGTCTGTGTTCGTTTTCCATCTTTCAGCTTTAGTTTTAGAAGAGGCTCGACTTTTGCGGCTTTGCAAGAAAATTGTCTGTAGTCAACCATCGGATGATAAAAACGATATTCTTTTTCGGCTTCAATTTTTTCCGGCTCAAGCGCAA
>OQVN01000029.1_pt1 | contig 51000 bp, 47 predicted proteins | sample 1691621 | NCBI WGS metagenome assembly OQVN01 (sample SAMN03418278, study PRJEB22391) | human gut metagenome | biome: human-gut; feature: organic feature; material: feces | host: Homo sapiens | place: Tanzania | collected 2013-01 | reverse complement strand
ACGGATTTTCAGGTTCTCGGAAAAACTCAAAAAGGCGCAAAATTATGACTTTTTACAGACCGAGTTTTTTGAGAGAGCGCATGTCTACCCTAGTACAATCATACGTCGGCGATACGTAAAGGTTCGCGTCGTGCAAATCCGTGCCTGCGGTCGTGATGAGATTGTACTTTGCGGCAAGGCTCAAAAACCTTTTCGTGTCCGTTTCGTTGAAGGTGGAGTAATAACATTCAAGTCCGTCAAGTCCGTACGGCACCAGCCCCGCGACAAGAAGTTCCAACTTGTCTTTCGGGATATACACGGGGTGCGCGACAACCGCAACGCCGCCGTATTTTTTGATGAGCTTCACGCCGTCCATCGGGCGGAGTCGGTAGCCCGGAATATACGCTTTTTTGCCGGAGCCCAAGTATTGATAAAAGGCGTCGGACACCGTTTTTGCAAGCCCTTGTCTTACCATTTCTTTGGCGACGTGGACACGGCCGAGATTTGCGTTTTCAAAGTCGAGCGCGCTGTCGTCGAAAGGCACGTTAAGGGCGTGCAGTTTTTCGACGGTCTTATTTATTCTTTGACGTCTTAAATCCTTAACGTTTTCAAGTTCTTGCACAAAATCGGGGTTTTTGTAGTCAAAATTGTATCCTAAAATATGGATTTCACAAACACTGTAACACGAAAGTTCGATCCCGGGGAGCACTTTCAAGCCGTATTTTTCGCCGGCGCGGATTGCCTCGTCGATGCCCGAAACGTTGTCGTGATCGGTAAGCGACATGGCTTCGATGCCGTCGTCGCGCTGAATTTTCACGACTTCTTCCGGCGTGAACACACCGTCGCTTTTAATGCTGTGCGTGTGCAAATTTACTTTCATAATTCCCCCTCGGAAAGTTCCGCCGCGATGCCTTCGTCGTCGGTGGTAACCTTGTCAAGTCGTTTCTGGATATATTCGGTACGCTTGCCGGCGCGCTCGATTTCCGTCGTGACTTCGCCCAGCTTTTTCTGCGTTTTTTCAAGGATCTGACAGAAGGTTTCAAAGTCCTTTTTGAACGCGCCCAAAAGTTTGTAAATCTCGCTTGAACGCTTTTCGATCTGCACCGTCCTGAATCCCATTTGCAAACTGTTCAGAAGCGCGGCGAGCGTCGTAGGCCCCGCAAGAATTATGCGCTGATTGTTCAGAAGTTCGTCGGAAAGCCCGCGGATTTGCATGGCTTCGGCAAACAGCCCCTCGATGGGCAGATACAGTATCGCGAAATCGGTGGTTTTCGGCACGCGGATATATTTGCTCTTTATGCTGATTGCTTCGGCGCGGAGTCTGACGGCAAGCGCCTGTTTGGCTTCCTTAATCTGCACTTCGTTTTGCGCGTCAAGAACGTGCTGATAGGTTTCGAGCGGGAATTTCGCGTCGATGGGCAGCATTACTTTGTCGCTTGTTTTCCCGGGAAGATTGATGACAAAGTCCACGCGGTCGGCGTTTTCCGACTTGGTAAGCGCGACGTTTTTGTCGTATTGCTCGGGCGTAAGAAGTTGCGAAAGCAGATTATCGAGCGCCATTTCGCCCCAGGTGCCGCGCGTTTTCACGTTGGACAAAACCCTTTTAAGGTCGGACATTCCGCTTGTAAGGGTTTGCATTTCGCCAAAGTTTTTCGTGATTGCGTCGATTCTTTCGGACACCATCTGGAAAGATTTCTGAAAGCGTTGTTCCAGATTTTCATTCAGTTTTTCGTCGACGGTCGCGCGCATTTTGTCAAGCTGCTTTTCGTTGCTTTCGTTAAGTTCTTTTAAGGAGTTTTTGAGTTCCGTCGTGAGTGTCGCAAAACCTTCGTAAACGTTCGCCTGCAACCTTTCGGTGCGCTCTTCTTCCTTTCGTACGGTGTCGAGAATGGCAGTCTGGTTTGCGTTCAGCGCGTTTTGAATGGACGTGTTTTGAAGCCCCATCGCGCTCAGCACGTTTTCCCTGGTGGTTTGTCCGTCGCGTGCGATTTCGCCCTTGATGACGTCGACGGTCGCCTGCCCGATTTCGACGGACGAGTCGTTCTTTTTCTTTCCGCCACGAACCGTAAGCGCAAGCACCGCAATAAGAAGTACGACGGCGACGACGCCCAGAACGAGTGCGACTATACTAATTGCTCCCATAATTTAATCCCCTTAAATATTGAAGTTGCGATTCCCGCGTGCGACAGTCTTCGTGCAGGACGGCGTGTTCCAGAATTTTACGCATCGCCCAGGCGCGCTTGTCCTCGGGAATTTTCGTGCCGACAAGGTCGTTGCCGTCGACTTTCAAATCGGCATAAGCAAGCGGAGTGCCGTCGGTCAGCATCTCGCGATAAACCTTATTGATTTTTTCGGCGGACACCGACGTTGCCGACGCGTCGCCTTGGGACGCTTTTGCGTCCGCCCTTTTCAGCGCGATTATATCGTTGATAATTTCAAGGTTATCGACAACGAACATTCTGATTTTTTTCTCGCTTGTCAGCCCGTCGATGTCGTACATGTGCGTGTCGATAAGCCGCAGAATTTTGTTCACGTCTCTATTCGACATTTTCAACCCGTCGCGGCCGAGAATTTTTTTGGCGATTTCCTGTCCCGTTTTGGCGTGCATATGCATATTGCCGTACTTTTGCACCGAAAGCGGTTTGCCGACGTCGTGCAGAAGCCCCGCAAGACGTAAATCGGGCGGACAATAACGCACCGTCTCGATAAGATGGTTGAACACGTCGTAAACGTGAAAGTCGGGACGTTGTTCCATACCCTTTGCGGCGGAAATGCCGGGTAGAATGTATTCGAGCGCGCCGATTTCGTCAAGCACGCGAAGTGCTTTTACTTCACTGTCTTTCGTCCTGTCCGACGGATATTTTCTGTCCGCGCGCAAAATCTTCAAAAATTCCTCGCGCTTTCTTTCGCCCGAAATATCTTTCAGAAGATGCACTGATTTTTTTGCGCCGTCAAGGGTTTCTTCGTCGATGTCGAAGCCGAGTTCCGCGGCGATTCTTACCATACGCAAAATACGCAGACCGTCCTCGGAAAAAACCTTTTCGGGCGATTGCGTCGTCCTTAAAACGTGCTTGTACAAATCGGGAATTCCGCCGGTGTAATCGACGTATTCCGCCGTGTCGATGCTGTAATATATGGCGTTTACCGTAAAATCGCGGCGCAGCGTATCCTTTTCGATGTCGCGCGTGAAAATTACGTCCGACGGCGTATGCGCGCCCGAATTTACGGGATAACTGTCAATGCGGAAAGTCGTGTATTCCGCCTGAAAACGTCTGTCTTCGCGGCTCAGAATTTTGACCGTACCCAGTTTTTTGTTGAAATCTTTTAAGAAAAATTCCGTGTTGGAAAGCGCGGTCGCAAGCTCCTGCACGGTGTATTCCGCCGCAAGGTCGACGTCGCTCACGGGAAGTTCCAATAAAGAATTCCTGACGTAACCGCCGACGATGTAAAGCGACGGCAGATAATACGACAGAATTTTCAGTTTTCTCGGAAGTCTGATATCCATTTTTTTATTTGTTTTCGTAAACCCACGGCGCAAGTACGCAAACGTCTTTCAGCGCGCGGTAGTCTTCGTTGTAGTCGAGCCCGTATCCGATGACGAATTCGTTGGGAATTTCAAAAAGTTTATAGTCGGGAATCAGGTCGACTTTTCTGCGCGCGGGTTTATCGAGAAGCGTGCAGATTTTAAGCGATTCGGGCTCGCGGCTCAGAAACACCTTTTTAAGGTAATTGAGAGTGATACCCGTGTCCACGATATCTTCGACGATGATTACGTTTTTGCCCGCAATCGGCGTCGAGCAGTCTTTGATAAACTTGACTTCGCCCGTCGAGACCGTGCCTTCGCCGTAACTCGAAACCGCGATGAAGTCAACCTGCGCGTTGACGTCGTATTCGCTGATTTCCCTGACAAGGTCGGCGAAAAACATAAACGCCCCGCGTAAAACGCAAATGAACAGAACGTCTTTGCCCTTATAGTCGTCGCCGATTTTTTTCGCGACTTCTTTCAGTCTGTTTCTGACGTCTTCGTGCGTGATTAAAACTTTTTCAATTTCTTTGCCGTACATTTAATTGTCCTCCGATGTAATTTCGAAAATATATTCGGGTTTTGTGTTTTCGTTGATTTTTACCTTGTCGGAAATTTCCGTGCCGACGACGATAAGTACGTCTTTGCCGATTGCGACAAGGGGAATTTCGTCCCTTTCTCTTTTGGGGATTTTTTTGTCGGTGAAATAGTCGCCGAGTTTTTTCGTGCCGCCTGAAAACTTTGTGAAAACGTCGCCGTCTTCACGCGTGCGGATTACCGCGCCCGCGGGTATTTTCGACAGGTCGAAAGTAAGCGTTTTTACGCCGTCCTTGCTTTTCGCGGTTTTGTCGATTATCACGGTTTTGTGCAAAAACGCGACTTTACCCGTCGCAAACGGCGTTGTAAAGACTTGTTTTTGCTTGGATTTTGAAAAAACGATCTTGTCGTATTCTTTCGTGACGACGACGCCGTAAGGCATATCGACGCTTGCGCCGTTTTCTTTTTGCAGCAAATCGAGAATGATGAGGACGTGCTTTTCTTCCACGTCCTTTTCAACATTGAGCGCCGAAAACGCGTTCCTTATCGCACGCTTCAAAAGGAAAACGGGCGGGTTTTTCACGTCGATTCCGACGCTATCCTTCGAGATTTCAAGCGGCAGATCGAGCGTACTTAAAAACTCTTCCGTGTCGGCGGCAATGCGCGAAAGTCTGTTGAGGCTTCCCGTCGCGTCGCCGGCGCGGTTCAGAAGCGGCATAATTTCATTGCGTATTAAATTTCGGGTTTTGTCGTTTTCGAAATTGGTTTCGTCCACGACGTACGGCACGTCGTATTTTTTTTGGAAGTCGAGTATTTCTTCCTTCGACACGTCAAGGAGCGGACGGACGTATCCGCGCGTTTCCTTTTGCATGCCCGAAAGCCCTTTTATGCCTGTGCCGCGGATTATACGCATCAATACCGTTTCCGCCTGATCGTCTTCGTGATGAGCGAGAAATACTTTGTCGCAATCACCGTCGATAAGCAGTTTTTGGAAAACGCCGTACCTTAAAGCCCTTGCGGCTTCTTCTTCCGTCTCGCCAAACTCTTTCGCGCGGCGCAATGAATCGACCTTGAACGCGCGGCACTCTATGCCGTGCGATCGTGCGAAATCCGCCACGAATCTGCTGTCGTTTTCGGACGACTGCCCCCTTATTCCGTGTTCGATATTAACAATGAAAAATGAAAAATCCGTCGATTTTTTCGCTTCGATAAGAGCGCGCAAAAGCACCATCGAGTCAACTCCCCCGCTGACGCCGACGGCAATTCTTTGATTTTTCACTGCCTCCGAAACGTTTTGGATAATCTTTTCTTTCACGAATAAAATTATACTATCATCCGCGTTAAAAAACAATAATTTTATTAAATATATATTATTAAATGCGCGAAAAGATTTTGACCGTCAAAACCGTCGCGTCGTCGCTTGCCCCGTTTTTTACGGCCGCATCGAGTATTTTCGACGACAAAACTTCGGGATTTATCCGCCTTTCTTCGTCAAGAATTTCCGCGATTTCGCCGCCCGTCGTAACGTCGGTAACGCCGTCGGACAGCAACACCGCAACGTCGTTTTCGGACAATACGCGACGGGTGACGAAAGGCTGCACGTTTTCGACCACGCCCATCGGGAGCGCGTTTCCTTCAATAATTTCCGGCTCGTCACCGCTTTTAATCACCGTGAAAGTCGCGCCGAGTTTAATGAAGTTTACCGCGCCCGTATTAAGGTTCAGCACCATAATATCGACCGCGCTGAACCCGTCGCCCGTGGCGTGCCGCGTCAGTATTTTGTTGGACACTTCCATCACGACATCTTCCGAAAACCCCGCTTCAAAGAAGTTTTCGATTGTCTTAACTGCCCTTTCTGACAAATCGTTTGCATTTTTGCCGCTGCCCATTCCGTCGCCGACAGCAAACAAAACGCGGTTTTTCGACATGCGCCTGACAAGAATCACGTCGCCCGAAACGTCGTTGCCCCGGCGGCTTTTTCCCGCATTGCCGTAAACGAAATCGTATCGCGGCGCGGGCGACAACACTATCCCCGCGTATCCATCGGTCGCGTCGCTTTCGTGCGTTTTTTTAAGGCGCACTTTCATAATGCGCGACACTTCTTCGACAATCGCTTTTTTGTCGGCGTCTTCCCTTTTGACGACAAGCGTTACGTCAACGTCGGATTGCTCGCCGCACACCAGAACTTCCTTGCAATCGACGCCGCGCCTTGTGAGTTCGTCGGAAATTCTTCTTTCCCTTCGCCCGTCGAAAGACAGCGGTCGCTTGAACTCGTCCCCAAGGTTGTCAAGAACTTCCGCAACGCCGCCCATTTCCGCGGCAAGGAGAGCGCGGTTTTTGTCGGCTTCTTCCGCCTGTTCGCCCGCGCACTCGATTTTAATAAGACGATCGTTCACCGCGCCGATAAGTCCGTTCAGTTTTTTGCACCTGCTTGTGATAAACGGCGGCATATCGATTATCGTGGCTTTGCCCTTTTTCATCGACGCTTCCACAACGCCGTTAAGTATTACGCCGGTATCTCCGCCGAGCGAGCGGAAACAGTTGTTCGCGTTCTCGCATCTTCCGCAAAAATTCGATGCGACGTCGTATGCGACCGCTTCCGGGGACACTTCGGTTTTCCCGCCCGACTCCGCCGACAAAAGGTTTTTCATATCCTCAAAAACGCCGGCAAGCGAATACAGCCGTATCGACGTTTCCCGACGGTTTTTGTTGACGACGGATTTTCCGACCGCCGTGTAACTTATTCCCGACGACGACAACATAGTTTTGTATTTTCTTGGGACAAGTACGTACGAAAACGCACCGACGAATATCGAAATCGCGTTGACGTAACCGTATCCCGAAAACGTGTCGAGAAAGAAAAGCGAGAAAGTGAACGCGACGGTCAGTGCGAACGCGCACGCCGCCTCGGGCAGATTTTTGAACGCGGCGGCAACGCCTGCGGTAATCATTATCACGGCGAAAACGCCTGCCGAGCCCCCTTGAAGACTTGCACCGAGAGCAACCGAAAGCCCCGTAACGAGCGCGCCCTGAACGCCTTGAAACGCATACGCCGAAAGCATCAGACAAAACGCGAAAAACGGATATAGTAGGTTGAAATTCCTGATTTTTATCGTGAATAACGACAGCGAAAGCATTCCGACGGCGACGATAAGCGATATCCTTTCGTCGACGGTCAGACGATATCGAAGTCCCCTGACGACGACGGCGTTCAGCGCGGTCATCAGCACGTAAGCCGCGACAAGCGTTATCACCGATGACAAAATCGGCGCGTATATTTCGCCGTTTACCATAGAAAACGCAACGCGCGGCACGCACGACAAAAGCGTAACGATAAGCGCGGTCGTCCTGTGCATCGGACGATTTAATTTGTGATATACGAAATACGCCGCGATAAACAACACCGCGGGCGTTACCGCGACGACAAGTCCGACGTACGAGAAATCTTTCAGTAAACACGCCGCAAGATACATCGGCGCAAGCAATATAACGTTCCGCCGTGAAAACACCAGCGCGGAAAACACCGCAAGTCCGAGCGGCCGCAGTCCGCCCGCGACTTCCGCGTTTTCAAAAAGCAACAAAATTACAAGGTCGCAAAAATATCTTATAATATCGTTGCGCCTCAACAAAATCCTTTTCATATTAAAAACGCTACGCCGTCCCGCGCGCAAAAAAATTCCGACGCACGAAAATATACGTCGGAATTAACTTAAAAATATCGAGTTTTGTCGGATTAAAGTTTCTTTGCGGAAACAAGTTTTTTCGCGTCTTTTTTGGCGACAAGGATAACCCGACCGACCATCGACTGCGTTTTCACGACGCCTATGTCGCGGCTGTCCTGCGAAACCGCGCGATTGTCGCCCAGCACAAACATTTCGCCGTCGCCCACCGTCCACTCGTCGGTAACGCCGCGCGGGAACGTGTTGCCGAGCGCGTAACTTTCGTCAAGTTTCTTTCCGTTCAGATAAACTTTTCCGTCCGAAATCCTTACGGTATCGCCGGAAACGCCGATGACTCGTTTTATCCATTGTTCGGTTTTCCCGCCGCTTTCGTGCATGAAAACGACGATGTCGCCGCGGCGCGCCTTTTTGGTTCTCAGAAGAAGAGCCTTGTCGCCAAGCGTGTCCTGCCGTCCGAAAAACAGAACGTCGAACGCGGTATCCTGTCGTATGACGTCGAAGTGCGAGGAATTGTATTCGGCGTCGTCATACAGCCCGACGCTTTTCCCGCCGTACAAAGTATCGTCCATGCTCCTGCCCGAAATCCGTGTTACGTCAAACGCCGCGCCACTGATAATGCTTGCGGCGATAATGGCGCATATTATCACAATCAGGACTTGCGCTGTCGATTTTGTGCGATTAAGTTGTTTTTTTGCGATATTGTCTTCCATCAAATCCACAGAATGTTGTTGAACAAAACGTTTTCGGCGTCCTTGATTTTCATAATTTTTACAAGTCGCCAATCTTTCAGCGTTTTCCTGTCGGCGGTTTTGAAATCGGAAATTTCAAGGTTGAAACGCTGCCACTTCTTGCTTTTTTCAAGATGCAGCACCGAGGTGTATTTCGTGACGGTATTCTCCGCCGTGTACATAACGATGCGGACGTTGCGTTTTTCTTCCGAATACGCTTCCAGCTGCAATATGTAGTCCTCGTTGCGTATCGACGACGTTTCCGGCGGCTCCACGTCGTAGGTGCAAAGTCTGCCTTCGGTTGTCATGAACCCTTTGAGCCCGAGCGGCCCCGCTTTGATTCTCAACACGTCGTTGTCGACGACGGGGCTGAAATTTTCAACCGAAAACGGCACGGTGGTCATCTCGTTGTTGTAAAGGATTCTTTCCGTCGTTTTTGCGTCCTCGTCGTAGTCGTTAAGGGACACTTTCGTAAGGTCCATCATCAATTCCTGCGTCGAAAGCACGATCCCGTTTTTGAGCGTAACGTTTGCAAACACAAACAAAATTTTATTTTCTTCGGCGGGATGCAGCTCGCACAATACTTCTTCGTTATTAAGCAGCACGGGCTTTTCGCACTGTTCCCATCGTCTGAACGCGGGGGTGATTTCGTCGGTGGAATAATAAACTTCGGTTTTCGCCATATCGCCGATGTCTGTCACGCTTACGTAAAGCCTGCCGTCGCTGACGTACGTCTTGATTCCGGGGCGAGGCAACGTTTTTTCCGTGCCCGCAACGACGCTTTTTGCAAATTCTATCGCGCCCGTGAAATTCTGCAAAGAAATGCTCACGTTCGTCCCGACCGAAAACGACGAAAACTTTTTATTGTGCGGAATAAGGTTGAACAAATCGGACAGTCTGTCGATATCCGCATAAGAACTGTTCGTGCCGAGCACGCAATATACGGGACAGGTCAGCATGCGCGCGTAAGCCTGCGTCGACATACCGGCAAGATAACATTCCCACTCGTCCGAAAACTGCGTGGTGGGATTGGAATCGTATTTCGGCTTGTTGAAAAACTCCGTAAATCCGTCGGCGCCCACGGGGATAACGCACGAAACGCGCCCGTCGATGCCCGCGACTTTCCAGGCAAGTTGCCCGCCTTCGAGATTGCCGATCAGGAAAAAGTTGTTTTTATCGACGTTGCTTTCTTCAAACGCGAGCGTTATCGCGCGGCGCACAACCTTCATCCACACAAACCAGGGCGACATATCCGCCTGGCACGGGCTGTATGCAAGTTCCTTATTCTCGGAAAAATTGCAGTACGAAAGGCTTTCGGGATATTCGGTAAAAATCTTTTTCTTGGGCGATCTTCCGGCGAAATCGACCGCGATAATATTGAACCCCGCGTCGACAATCAGATCAAAAAACGCCGTGCGCTTTATCGACGACTCCCCGCTCGGGAGATATAAAAACGTCGGCGCGACTTTGTTTTTTTGCACGACGATGTTCGCATACGCGCGAATTTTCCCGTCGGCAACCGTTTCCGCGGTGAAAGACACTTCTTTCGAAACGTATTTTTCGTTGTTTTTCACGCCGTTTACGACAACGTCCAGCGGCTCGGTCGTGGGATTGTAGCCTTGCCAGAGCGTCATCGGCGTCATTAACTTATATTCCATATCTGCTATTATACATTTTATTTGCGCTTATTGCAAGCAATCTTAAAAAATCGTCGTCTTTCACAAATCGCGCCCCTTTTGCATAAAATTTATCGGAGGTGCGGCGATGGACGACTTTGCTTTCCCCGACGAAGAAAACCTGCTTAAAATGCAGAAAGAATACGAAAAAGTATTGGGCGGAAAAAACGTTGTTTCGTCGCTTTCGTTGTCGAAAAACGGCGGCTGTCGGAACAACTATTTTTTGACGACGCTGATTTTGGCGTTGACGATAAGTCGGATTCTGTTCAGATAGTCGCCGCGCGGGGATTCGTCTTTGAAATCCCCGAAACTTTTTTCGTATAACTTATCGAAAAGTTCATAAACGTCGACGCCGCGCGCTTTGCACTTCTCAAACGTCGCGACAATCTTTTTTTCGACGACTTCTTTCATCGCGGCGACGATTTTTTCGGTCAAACATTCCGGAATCTCGTCAACCGAAAAATATTTTCCAAGCCCGTCTTTTTCCGAAATACGGGCTTTTATTTCGACGTCGGCGAAGACGCTCGGCACGCCGCCGTTTACTTCCGTTTTGTATTTCGTTTTTTTGCTTGTTATCTGCAACCCGAAAATCTCGCCGTCGACGCTCACCGTTTCGCCGCCCTTTTTAAGGTCGTACTTCATATAATTTATCGCGACTGTGTCGTCCTTTTCAAGAAGCATCGCGCTTTTTCCGTTTATGAACAGCGCAAGTTTCGAGTAGTCGTATTCGTAAACGTCCCCGCTTTCGCCCGAGCCTTTATCGACGTCGTTTTTGTCAATCTTTTTTGCGGATATGCTGACGACGTTCGCCACCCCCGTCCGTGACAGATACCCTTTGAAAAAGTCCTTTACGTTCGTTGAAATTATCGACGCGTCGTCGGTTGCGGAATGCAAAGTCTGCTGCATTTGAAGCGCGCTGAGAGTCGTCATAACGGGCCTTGTTTTCAAAAGTTCTGCCGCGCTGTTTTCGGCAACGGCGATTATCGCAAGTTCCGGCACGGCATAGGTTTGTACAAGGTAATTCACACTCGGAAAAGTTTGTTCCGTCAAAAACATATTTCCCAAAACAATAAGATTACACTGACTTAGCGACACTTTTAACCCCGTTTTTTGCGAAATCTCGCCGATTGCGGCGTCAAGAGTTTTCCCTGTTCCGGAAATTAGAGCAAAGCCGTCCGACTCGCCCTGTCCGCCGCCGCTTTGCGATTTCGGATTGATTATTTCGCAGGATACGGCGTATCCTTTTTCCGTCTTGTCGATGCCGAGTCCCACAACGATTGCCCGCTCCGACAACGCGGTTTCGGGCACGACGCGCAGATAACAAAGCGCGACGGCGAAAACGATAAGGAATGCGATTATCGCCTTCTTATGATTCCGACTCACCGACAGCCTCCTTCGCCGGCGCGATTTTTGCCGACTTTCTTTTTCTGACTTCCGCATAAACGATAAGCGCGACGGGCAGGACGTAGTTTGTCGCGGCGACGTACCACCTTGCGCCGCCCGTCACGAAATCAAGTGTGTTTCTTATGTCCTTTTTCAATATCGTCATTGCGCCGACTCCGATAACCGTAAGGACGATGACGATATTCTTTTTCCCTTTGAAAAGGTTTTTGAGCGCCTCTCCCGACGCCCAAAGATACGTCGAAATATAAATGACCGCAAGCATAAGCCACACGATTATGCCCGTCCAGTCAAGCCTGCCCAAAACGTCCGAAAACTGGTTGAACCCCGCGACTTTCACGACAAGGTTGACGACGTATTCGCTTGCGTTTCCGTAAATCGCGTTCATCAGCACGAATCCGATTATCACGAATCCCGCCGACAACCCGTACATCAACGACGTCGGATTCCGTTTGGACGGCTTAATGCTTAAAAACAATAAGGGCGTCGCGTCGCCGAACCACATGAAAAACTTGTCGCCACGTTTTAACACGTCAAGGACTTCCCCGTCGATAAACGGCAGGTTTTCGGAAATGTCGAGATACACTTTCAGAAAAACGAGATTCAGCGTGAATACCGTGAAAATAAGAAACGACGATATCTCCGCCGTGCGACCTATCGTTCTTATGCCCTTTGCCGCGACGTACCCCGTCGTAACGAGCAGCGCGACGACAACGCTGCCGGTGCCGATGTCTTCAAAAATGGATTCCGTCGTAAACGCCGTCGTTCCCGCCGTCGCCATAAACGTTTTCATAAAAAAGTTGACGAAAAGCATTGCCCCCGCGACCTTGTAAAACACGGTGTCTTGTATCGCTTCCTTTCCGCCCGTTGCGACGAATTTATATACGACGAAAAATTGCGCGGCGTCCAGAAGAAGATACAGTAAAAGCACGAAAAGATTGTTCGTGCCGACAGCCTGTCGCATAAGCGGCGGCAACCTCGACACCCGAAAAGTCAGACACGTCGCGAACGCGAGCAGCGCGAATTGCCTTGTATAAATTAAATTCCGATTATCTGTCACGGCGCATTCTCCTTCTGTTTTTCGTCGGCACGGAATACGGCCGCTTTTCAAACGACAACAGGTTTTCTTTTGCGACGGCGTCCTTGAAATCGGCGGTTATCATCGGCGCGAACGGCGCAAGATAAGGCGAGCCGAAACTGTCCAGTCCGCACAAATACGCAATAAGCCCCATCGAAAATACGACGATGCCGAAAAGCCCCAGAATACTTCCCGTAATCAGCACCGCAAGCCGCAAAATGCTGAAAGTATCCACAAGGTCGGGCACGCAGTTTATGCCGATTGCCGAAATCGCAATCACCAACACCGTCGGACTGCTTAAAAGCCCGGCGTTTACAGCCGTTTCGCCGAGAACGATTGCCCCGACGATCGAAAGCGCGGTGCCGACGTATCGCGGCATACGGACGCTTGCCTGATTCAGCACCTCGAAAAGCGCAAGGACAAACAACATTTCCATCGGCGGCGTGAAAGGTATCCCCGACACGCTGTTAAGCAGGGATATGAGAAATTTCAGCGGCATCAGTTGATAATGATATTCCTGAAACGCGACGTAAAGCCCCGGCAGCAACACCGCCATAAACGCGCCGATAATCCTGATTATTCGAAGCATCGTGGCGCGCTTGTTCTGGACGTAATAATCGTATCCGTCCTGAAAACTTTCCAGCAAAACGTAAGGATAAGTTATGACGACGGGCGTGCCGTCGATGAAAAGCGCAACCCGTCCTTCCAGAATTTTTGCGCTGACGATGTCGGGTTTTTCGGTCATTCCCGACTGATTGAAAATGCTGCCCGCATGCTCGCAGACAAACCGCGACACGTATTCCGCGCCGATTATGCCGTCGATGTTTATGGATTTGATTTTTTCGGATATTCGCAAAACAACGTCTTTATCGACAATATCGTCAATGTAAACCATCATAACGGTTGTATTTCCGTATTTTCCGACGGTAAATTTTTTCACTTTCAGCCGCGGCGATTTTATGCGCCGTCTGACCAGCGACACGTTTGTTTTGACTTCTTCGGTAAATCCTTCGCGCGGGCCTTTGATTACGGTTTCGGTGGGCGGCTCCGCAACGGCGCGGTGCGGGTAGTTCCGAAGGGAAATTTCATAAAGTTTCTCCGCCCCGTCAAGCGCGAGTACCAAATCGCCGTTTGCGACGGTTTGTCCCGCCGCGGTTTCTTCGATTTCCTTGATTTCTTCGCCATAGGGAAGTTTCTTTACGTCATCGAGCGTCACACCTGCCCACTTCATTGAAAGCAAGGGTTTTACTACGCTTTGTTCCAGCAGCAATTTGTCGCTCATTCCGTCGACGTAAAGCAACGCGCCCGCCGCGCCGTCTGCCGAAAAATCGCGCGCGATAAAGTCGTCGGACGATACGTCGGCTTTCAGTTTTTCGATTACGTCTGCGCTCCTGATCATAATATCGTATTTTTGCCTTAATCCGAAATATAAAACCCGCGCAATAAAAAAACCGTCTTCCGACGGCTTGAAAATTTTCGTTTTTTGTTTTTATTCTTCTTTTATTACCGATATGCTTACGACGCCGCTTCTTAAAACGGACACGCCGTCTTCTTTCATCACGACAAGCCCGAAGTCGTCGTCGATATCGAGAACGCGCGCCTTATACGTACCGAATAAATCCCGGACGTTTACGTCTTTCCCCGTGAGATACGATTTCTCGCGGAAGGTTTTCAGGGCGGACTTTTTGTCAAAGTTTTCATATTCGTCCCGAAGGTTTTTTACAAGCGCGCCGATATATTCCGCACGTTTGTCGGTCAAAAGATTCAACGAGCCCGCGACGTCTTTTATGTCGTCGGGGAAACCGTCGTCTGGATCTTGCAGGTTCGTGCCGATGCCGATGACTTCGCCGGTGACGCTTTCGGATATTACCCTTTCCGCCAGAATCCCTGCAACCTTTTTGTCGAAAAGATATACGTCGTTCACCCACTTGATAAAGGCGGGACTGCCCGAAAACTCCTCAACGGTGCGTGCGGTCGCAAGCGCGGCGATTATCGTGACGTACGGTTTTTTGTCGTCAGACGCGTGCAGAGCGACGCTGACGTACGCCCCCGTTTCGTCGGGCGAATAAAAAGATTTTCCGCTGCGCCCTTTGCCCTTCGTCTGTCTTTCGGCAACGACCGTTGCAAAGTCGCGGCAACCGTTTTTCAGCATCTCTTTCGCGACGTCGTTGGTGCTTTCGGTTTCTTTCAGGACGACGGCGCGGCTTACCCCTGCCATCGCAAGCGAAAACGACGTCTTGTCGCAAAACGACGGCTTTCTATTTTTCATTTTCCGCATTTTTCGTCAGCAATTTTTGCTGGCGTTTCCTTTCGATATATACAAGCGAATACGGACGAAGCTTTGCGCTTTCGACACTCTTTTCGATTGCAAGCGTGATGACGAACAGGAAAAGCAGCCCGTTGGGCGTGTAATAAAACACGTCGACCATGCCGTACAGCCAGAACACTGCGTATCCGAAAAGCATAAACCACTTTTCAAGGCTGACGTTCGTAAGGAACGCGCGAAGTCTTGAAACTTCCAGATTTACCCACGCCAAAAAGCCGACGATGCCCGTTGCGGCAAGTGCCTGGAAAAACGTGGAATGATACCAGTACGGCGTATATCCGTCGGATTTTCCGCCGTTGTGTCCGCCGAGATAGTAATCGAACCCGGTGCCGAAAATCGGATTTGCCTTGAAATTCTTCCAGGCGTCTTTCCACAGCGGAATACGTCCGTTTTCGTCCAGAGCTTTTCCCATAAATATGCCCAGCGAGTCGTAAATGACGTCGGCTTTCGCCATCAGAACGATGGTCGTTACCGCCATCAGCACGCACGTCGTGATTATCATTCTGCCGCGGAATTCGCTTTTGTAAATCGCAAGGCCGAACGACGCGATAAGCCCGAACGCTCCGAACAGTATCGCTCCACGGCTTGCCGACGCAAATATGAAAAAGTATTGCACGACGGCATAAATCAGATACAACGGCGAATATTTTCCGTTTTTCACGGCGAAATACAACGTCGCGGGCGTCATCATCGCCAGGATTATGCTGTAATTGTTCGGGCCGCCCCAGCCGAGTTCGACGTCTTTTTTCACAAATCCGTCGATAACCGCCTTGAATCCGCCGCCACGCATCGCATAATATACGATAAGTTGCAGCACGATGACGACGCTTGACGCAAACATCAGAAATAAAAGGTGATTCAATACCCTTTTGCCGTCTTCGCCGCCCGATATCGTCGCCGAGAAAAAGACGTAACACAGCGCCAGCATCACGCACAACGCGCCGACAACCGTCGCATATAAGCCGTGCTCGGAAAAGTTCAGATACCTTTCGCCCCTTGCAATCCCCGACAGCATCGCCGTCGCGCAGAACGCAAGTATGGCAACCGTCGTCGCCGTTACCGTTTTATAACTCATAAAGCGGAAATTCGGGCGGAATCTCACAACGTTTACGATAATACCAACAACTATGAAAAGCACCGCCGCGATAAGCCCCGCCATACCTTGAAGTTTGTGTCGGTTTGCGCCCAGTATGAACAGGAACGTCCAAAGTATCGTCGTTACCGGTAACGTGTCGCGACATAAACATAAGATTATCCCCGCAAGCACCGCCGCGATTATAAAGCCCGCAACCCAGCCGCCGGTAATCCAGCATATAAATACGATTGCAAGCCATACCCAGACGAATTCCTTAGATTCAAAAATCTTTGCAGCATTTTCTTCCCTGAAAAACGATTTGATTTTATCCATATTGTCTCTCTTTTGCGTTTTTAACAATATATCTATTATAACATATCAACCGATTAAGTCAAGGTTACGCCGCGACAGAAAAAATCCCGACGCCGAAAAGGAAATAACGGAATTTTTTCAAAATAAACCGCGAAAATCGTTGACAAGTCGGGTTTTGTATTATAGAATAGTCGTGCTATCTAGGTAGCAACAATATTCCTCCTTAGCTCAGCGGTAGAGCATTCGGCTGTTAACCGAAGGGTCGTCTGTTCGAACCAGACAGGGGGAGCCATCTGAATTACCTATTGTAATCTGAACATTTCGTTCGTGACACCAATAGGTAATTTTTTATATTCTGTCATATTGTCTATGTTTTATTGGGCTTTTTGTGCCGTTTTTGTAATCTTTATCGTCCAATTCAAATGTGACACCATTTTTCAAAAAGTTCGAAAATTGAAAACAAAACGTAAAAATCCGTCACATCTGAACATATATGTTCGATACATTATTTGGATTGTTTTGGTTTGTAATTTTGCTCTTTTGATGCCGGTGTTTTGTAATTATTCGTTGAATGGGGACGTTTGTTATTGTAAGAGTCAATGTAATCGTCAATCGTCGTAAACAATTCTCTTTCTGATTTGTATTTCCTTCGGTATAGTTCTTCACGCTTGAAGTTGGCGAAGAAGGACTCCACAACGGAATTATCATAAGGAATATGCGCTCTTGAAAAGGATTGTACTACGCTAAAAGATTTCAAATAGGACATAAATGTATGCGATGCCATTTTGAAAGTTCCTTTTGCAAGTTGAGTGCTGTTTCGATGGCTAATCCTATATCCAACGACCATTCTTGAAAACAGGTCTAGAATCACACAAATATAGTAGTTTTTCTCTTGAAAACTATAACAAGTAACGTCACTTACCCATATTCCATTTGGACCGTTAGCGGTAAAGTTTTGATTCACCTTGTTTTTGTAATACGCTTTACGTTCCTTTTCGTACATTGCTTTGGCTTGTTGACGAATGCTCGTCAATCCCATATCCGACATAAGCCGACGAACGGTATCCTCACACGTTTTGTAGCCTTGTTCTTTTAAAATGGACGTTATCTTTCCGGCCCCGAAGATCTGACCGTAGTCATCATACGCTTTTTGTATGGCGACACGGAGCAATTCCCGTTGTTTTGCATACCAAGTGTTCGTCTTCTTGTTGCGAAGAATATGGTTATAAAATGTTCCACGATCTACATCAAGAGCTTCACACAAAATTCGGACGCTATGATTGCCGTATATACTTTCGAGGGCGAATAGCTTTTCTTTCAAGGGAGCGGACGGTAAACAATTTGCCTCGTTGATAACCTGAATGATCTCTTTCAACCATTCGACTTGACGATTGAGTCGCTCGATCTATTTATCCTTTTCGATGGAAGAAAGCACGCGGCTCTCGCTCTCTTTTTTCCATCGATAGATAGTGTTTCTTGATATATCGTATCTGTTGGATAGTTCTATCACTGAAATCCCCTTCTTGAGTTCTGCCAATAATGTTTTCTTTATATTATAATCGTATTTATTCATAGTGTTCTCCATGTATTAAGATGAATGTATTATACTTGAAAAAACGACGGAAGGATGCTATAATTTTATAAAGACGAGGTTCTATACGGGATAGAAACATTTAGGTGAAAGGATTAATTAACATGGAAAGTAAAGAAGAGAGGAAACCAAAAACACTTTATCATTATTGTTCAACTGAAACGTTCTTATCAATAATGTCAAGTCAATCTATTTGGCTGTCAGATGTAGGTAAATCAAATGATAAGAAAGAAATGAGCGTTTTAAGAAAATATTTTTATGATTATATATATAATAAAATGCTTTCATTGAGTTCAGGTATTGAAAAAGAATGCTGTCGGTTTTTATTAGCAACAGTAAAATCGGACGGCTTTGATAAAAGCACCGATATTTTGAATCGTGAAGACTTAGCGAAGCAATTCATTGATAGATATAAACAAACTCGAGCGTATTGTTTTTGCTTATCAGAACAAAAAGATTCGTTAGGCCAATGGCGAGGTTATGCAGATAATGGTAATGGCATATCCATCGGTTTTTCAAGAAAATATATTGAAAGGCTTAATACAAGAAGCGTTTTTTGTCCTGTTTCAAATTTCCATTTGTGGAGCGTGTCTTATAATAATCAACCTAAAGATTTAGACGAAATATGCAAAATTATATACGATACCACAGAGAAAGATGCTCCACCAAGGTTTTTGATTAACGTATTAGATAAACTGTTCTATTTCTCCACAATAGTTAAAGACAAATCATTTAAAGAAGAAAAAGAATGGAGAGTTATTTTTGAAAGCAATGATAGTTATGCAAAGAAAGAACTATTAGATTTTTCTTTATTTAGTAAAGTTGCAGATGAAAACTATCATGCGTGGTTTGAAATACCGCAATTTAAATATACTACTAGAATAGATGACATCGTTTCTCATATTGAAGTGGGAATTAAAGATATGCGGTCAGCTATTAATTCTATAATTATAGGTCCTAAATCAAAGTTAACTGAGATGGATATAAAAATATTATTAATAAGTAAAGGCATAATAGACAATATGAAGGATAAGTCTATTCTAATAAAGAAATCGGAAGCAAGTTATAGATAAATAGGTTATGTTGGGAAAATACAATGACGTTTCAGCCCAAAATTAGGGCAGCTATTTCGTACAACAAAGACAAGAAAAAGCCAAGTCAAAACGACTTGGCTTTTTCAATGAAATTCGCTTGCGCGAGTGAAATCACTCTTTGAGTGATGAAATCTCACTTCGTGAGTTGATATCCACGAAACATTTAAGCGAAGACCACTATCCAATGCCAACAGATAATGGTTTTTTTTATTTACATAGCGTAGCAAAAACCGCCTTCAACCCAATTCAATGCAAAAACTCACACGGGAGCAATCTGTTTTCTCTCTCAAAAATCAAGCTTAACCGAAACGATCTATCCTTCCAACAATAAAAATATAAAATCCCTATGAATTCAGTTGTAATTAACTGATTGTTTTGTTATAATTATCAATACTTTACAAGACAAAACAGGTGTGTAAAATGGCAATTGAGAAAGTAAGAGCATATTTTAAACAATTCGGAATCGCCGATAGAATCAAGGAATTTCACGAGTCGAGCGCAACCGTCGAGCTTGCCGCGCACGCCCTTTGTACAGAGCCATGCCGCATTGCGAAAACGTTGTCTTTTATGCTGGGCGACAAAGCGATTTTAATCGTTACGGCGGGCGACGCGAAAATCGACAATCACAAATATAAGTCCTTCTTCGGTGCGAAAGCCAAAATGCTGAAACCCGAGGAAGTGAACGACATTATCGGACACGGTATCGGCGGCGTTTGCCCTTTCGGTATCAACGACGACGTCACGGTATACCTTGACGAATCGCTGAAAAGATTCAAGACGGTTTTCCCCGCCTGCGGCAGCAGCAACAGCGCAATCGAACTCACAATTCCCGAACTTGAAAAGTACTCAAACTTTGTCGAGTGGATTGACGTTTGCAAGATATAAATTTCCGAAAAAACAAAAATGACTCGCAATAGCGAGTCTTTTTTATAACTTTTTTTATACAATGCCAGCCCGCAGGGGTTCGGTTGCAAAGCAACGCGTGCGATAGCACGCAGAATCCCTTATGCAAATTAAAAAGACTCACGATTTCGTGAGTCTTTTTGGTGTACCATAAGGGATTCGAACCCCTGGCCTTTTGGTCCGTAGCCAAACGCTCTATCCAGCTGAGCTAATGGTACTTACTTTTTAAGCAATGGTAATTATAAGCGGTTATTTTTGATTTGTCAAATCTTTTTGCTTTATTTCAAAAATAATAACGCCTTTCGTTTTTTAATCAAATCTCGGAACAATTCTTTACGGGCGTTCGTTTATTGACTTTTTGCATAGTTAAGTCTATACTTTATAACATAATGGAAAAGATCAAGTCATGGCACAGGCTGGACAACTCCGGAAAGATATATCCGTTCAACCTGAAAAGCAACATACAAAACCTGTTCAGAATATCGGCGATTATGCGCGACGACGTCGATCCCGCCGTGCTTCAAACCGCCCTGCAAAACTCGATAAAGCGATATCCGTATTTCAACGTATGTTTGCGTCGCGGGATTTTCTGGCATTATTTGGAAGAACTTGACGGAAAGCCCGAGGTCGTGCCCGATTCCGACTACTTAATCAAAGACATCGACAGCATCGAAACGTACGGATATAATTTCCGCGTGTCCTATTTCAACAACAAAATCTCAATCGACTGTTTCCACGCTCTTTGCGACGGAAACGGCTGCATGGAATTTTTCAAAACGATACTTTTCGAATACGTCCGTCTTTCAGGCGACGACGTTGATCCCGAGGGCAAAATCAGGCTGCCCGAAAGCGAGCCTTTGCCCGACGAAGCGGAAGACGGATTTTTGAAATACGCGCAAAAAGTGAGCATTTTCCACCTTAAAGGCGTGAAGGACCTGCAAGGCAGCAAAGCGTACACTTTCCCCGACGCCAGATTCGACTTTAAGGGAAGCGGCGTTATCGAGGGGACCGTTGACACGGCGAAACTCCTTGAACGCGCGCACGCATATCACACAACCGTAACGGTGTATTCGGCGGCAGTTCTCATAAACGCGATTTACAAGGCAAAAATCACAAAGCCCGACGGCAATCCGCCCATCGTTCTTTTCGTGCCGATAAATCTCAGAAAGCCTTTCCCGAGCCGCACTTTGCTGAACTTCTCGTTGTTCTCACGCGTGGGCGTCGACGTCAACGACGCGCCGTCGTTTGAGGAAATAATAAAGCGCGTCGAAACCCGCCTGAAAAAGGACACCGAAAAAGAAGTCTTGCAAAACAAAATCAACGTGACCGCAAAAACGGAACGTCTGTTTTTGTTCCGCATACTTCCCCTGCCCGTAAAACAATTTATTTTCAAGGCGTCGGGGCTTTTCTTCGGAAACAGCAAAAAAACGATGACGTTTTCAAACATTGGCGTCGTGCAGATTCCCGACGGAATGAAAACCAAGGTCGAACAAATATCCATCATGGCGTCAACGGCAAAAACGTCGCCGCGCGCGCTGACAAGCGTATCCGCACTCGACAAAACCACCTTTACTTTTGCAAGAAAACTCGTCGACACGTCTGTCGAAAAGGAATTTTTCCGTTTCCTTGCGGGCGAAGGTATGGACGTTACCGTGCGAAGTAACTATTGGGAGGAATAACGATGTATTGTAAAAATTGCGGCGTTCACGTCGACGGTATTTACGACGTCTGCCCCCTGTGCAAATCCCCGCTCGAAGGCGAGCCTGCGGAGCGCCCGTTGTATCCCGAAAAGCATATAAGAAAAATCGGACACCCGGTAACGTTTTCAAGCGTATATCTTATCGTCGCGATTTTAATAAACGTAATCTGCATTGCCGTCAACCTTACCGTTGCAAGAAAGTATCTTTGGTGCGTTTTTGCACTAATCCTTACTTTATACGGCTATTTTACGCTCAAAACCACCGTTTTTTACAAAGGACCGAACGGCGCAAAGGTGTTTTCGCAAACGCTGATGCTGTCCGTCATATTCATTACGGCGCAGTATATTTTCAAAACGAAAGAGTGGTGCTTTGCCTATGCGATGCCCGTAACCGTCATATCGTCGCTTGCCCTGCACCTTGTTTTTGTCGGGGCTTTCCGCAAAAGAAAAGGCAATTCGTTTTTCAGATATATGTGGATGACGTGTCTTCTGGGAATCGTTCCGGCGGCGGCAGTCATGGCGGGCGCGTGCACCGAAATAATTCTTCCGATGGTGGCGTTCGGGATATCCATGATAACGCTTATTTTCCTTGTCGCGTTCACGGGGCGCACGATATACAACGAAATCAAAAAGAAAACCCACATTTAATACCCAAAAATGATAAAAAATAAGGACGGCATTTCGTTTGAAGTTGCCGTCCCTTTTTATGGATATTTATTTTTTCAGAAGTTTTATCCTTTCGTACAGTTCGTTTTCCAACGCCTCGATTCCCTCGCCGGTTTTTGCGCTGACCTTAAAAATCCGCGCGTTTTTATTGAGTTTTCCGACGCGTTCTTCAAACTTTTTCATATCGAAGTCGAACGCTTCGAGTGTATCGATTTTCGTGACGACAACCACGTCGCACTTTTCAAACATAAGCGGGTATTTCAGCGGCTTATCGTCGCCTTCGGGCACGGACAAAAGCATCATATTAAGGTGTGCGCCCGTGTCGAATTCCGCCGGACACACAAGGTTTCCGATGTTTTCCAGCACAATAAGATCGGTTTCCGGAAAGTCCGCCTGTTCCAGCGCGTCCGTGACCATCTGCGCGTCGATATGGCACAGTCCGCCGTTGTGGATTTGCACGCTTTCGACGCCGGTGTTTTCCGCAATGCGCCTTGCGTCGACGTCGGTCTCGATATCGACGTCCATCGCGACGATCCTGATTTTGCTTTTCATATCGTTGATAAGCCTTGTGAGAAGCGTCGTTTTTCCGCTGCCCGGCGAAGACATAACGTTAATCATGAACGCGCCTTTTTTTCGGAGCGACGCGCGCAGTTCGTCCGCGACCTTGTCGTTGTTGGAAAAAATACTTTCTTTGACCGCAATAACTTTCATTTCAATCCCTCGCGCCATTTTTTATAACTGTCGAAAATCCAGTCCGCAAGCGTATCGATGCCCTCGCCCGTCTTGGACGATACGGCGAAAACTTTTGCATTCGGATTGATTTTCGCGATATATTTTTTGCATTTTTCAAGGTCGAAGTCGAAGTACTTTGCCGTGTCGGTTTTCGTGACGACGACAACGTCGCACGTCGAAAACATAAGGGTGTATTTCAGCGGTTTATCATCGCCCTCGGGAACCGCAAGAAGCGCCATTTTGAGATGCGCGCCCGTGTCGAATTCCGCCGGACACACAAGGTTTCCGATATTTTCCAGAAACACGACGTCCGCGCTTGTGCAAAACTCCTTGAAGCCTTGTCTGGACATATCCGCGTCGAGATGGCACATGCCTCCCGTGTGTAGCTGGATTGCCTCGGCGCCGGCTTCTCTTACGGTATATGCGTCCACGTCGCCGTCGATATCCGCTTCCATTACGCCGACGGCGCACCTGTCTTTAAGCGCACCGATAAGCTTAACGAGAAGCGAGGTTTTTCCGCTGCCCGGCGCAGACATCAGATTGATATAATAAACGCCCCGCGCGTTAAGTTCCGCGCGAAGTTTTTCGGCGTCGGCGTCGTTATCTTCAAGAATGCTCTTTTTCAGTTCAATCGTACTAATCGGGTCGATCATATTAAAATTCCGTTCCTTTAATTGTCGTTTTTGTCATTATTGACGGTTTCCGTCTCGTCGAAACCGTCATCGGGCACGAGAATTTCTTTGATCATAAATTCTCTTCCCGACAACAAATCTTTGTCAAAAGAATTGCACTTCGGACAATATCCTTCGTTTGCGATAACGTTGAATACTTCCCCGCATGCGCGACACTTTGCCATTCCCGGCACGACGTCGAGTTTCAGTTTCGTGTTTTTGAAAAACGGCTTTTTGTCGATTGCGGCGGGCCAACATTCGTCAAGATATACGGGAATTACCCCGCACAGTTCGCCCACCTGCAAGACTATGGTGTCGACGGCGGGGAGCTGCTGCTCGACCGCCACCTGTTCCACAAGTTTTACGACTTCAAAAACGATTCCTAATTCGTGCATACTTTATTCCTTCGGCGAAATGGGTTTGGTGATGATTTTGCCGACGCGTTTAATGGCGTGTTTTGCCATTTCGAGGGGCAGTTTTTCGTATACTTTTGCCACGACGGTCTTGTCGTTTCTGACAAGTTTGATTGCGTCGAACTTACATTTCGTCGTGCACTGTCCGCAACCTACGCACATATAGGTGTCGACTTTTGCCGCGCCGCATCCGAGACATCTTGCCGTTTCGGCTTTCATTTGTTCTTCGGTGAAGGTCGCGCGGTTGTCTTTGAACGTGCCGTCGTTTTCTTTTATGTGCAGCGGGCGTTGACGTTTGACGTTGTCGTAGCCTTTGAGTTCCAGATTGTCCTTGTCGAGCTCGATGAAAACTCTTCTGTCTCTGCCGTATTTCTGGGTTTGTCCCGGCCATACCGCCCTGTGCAGGGAGATTGCGCCTTCTTTGCCGCTTGCGATTGCGTCGATTGCGAATTTAGGTCCCGTGACGCAGTCGCCGCCGGCGATGATATTCTTGTCGCCCGTAACGTAGAATTCGTCAACCGCAACGGTGTTGTTTTTGTTGAGTTTGACGTTGGTGCCGTCCAGCAGGTTACCCCACTCGATTTTCTGACCGATTGAGACAAGCACAAAGTCCGCGGGAACGATAACGGTGTCGTTTTCGTCGTACTTGGGCGCGAATTTGCCTTCCGCGTTAAATACGGACACGCATTTCTTGAACTCTACGCCGACGACTTTGCCGTTTTCAACGACGATGCGTTTCGGTCCGTATCCGTTGTTAATGACGACGTTTTCGCTTTCCGCTTCTTCGATTTCTTCTTCGAGGGCGGGCATTTCCGCTCTTTGTTCCAACGAATACATATTGACGGTTTGCGCGCCGCATCTGACAGCCGTCCTTGCGACGTCGATTGCAACGTTTCCGCCGCCGATAACGATGACGTTTCCGTGCAAAGGTTCGCTTCTTTCAAGCGCGACGTCTTTCAGGAAATCAACGCCAAGGATTACGCCTTTCGCGTCTTCGCCTTCTACGCCGAGTTTTCTGCCCGCGCTTGCGCCGATTGCAAGATAGAATCCGTCAAAGCCTTCTTTTTTCAGTTCGTCCAGCGTCTTGTCCTTGCCGACTTCCACGCCGGTTACGAATTTTACGCCCAGCTCGCGCAGAATGTCGATTTCCGCCTCGACGACGTCTTTTTCAAGCCTGAACGCGGGGATACCGAGCGTCATCATACCGCCGAGTTTGTTTTCCTTTTCAAACACGGTCACGTTGTATCCGTCGACGGCAAGGTAGTATGCGCAGGAAAGTCCCGCAGGGCCCGAGCCGATGACTGCCATCTTCTTCATCGAATAATCGTGTTTTTTGTTGGGAATAAATCTGTGGTTGCTGTTTTTATCCTTGTCTGCGATAAACTTTTTGATTTCGTCGATTGCGACGCCCTTGTCGATTTGTCCGCGCGTGCAAGCGTCTTCGCACTTATGCGGGCAGATACGTCCGCAGATTGCGGGGAACGGGTTTTCTTTCTTGATAAGTTCCAACGCTTCGGTATATTTGCCCAAAGACGCAAGCCTTATATAGCCCTGAACCGCGATGTGCGCGGGGCAAGCGGTCTTACAGGGAGCGGTGCCGCTTTCAAGGGTGTCTTGTCTGTTTTCGCGATAATCGACGTTCCATTTGTCTTTGCCCCAGACAGTGTTGCGAACCTTGTCGTATTTGGGGGTTTCGATGGGCGTTACCGTACAAAGTTTCTGGCCGAGTCTTACCGCGTTCGTGGGGCAGTTTTCAACGCACTGACCGCACGCGACGCAGTGTTCCTGATCGATTTCGGCATGGTAGTTGCTGCGTTCCGCGTCGGGACAATTGAACATCGTGGAAATACGGATTGCAAAGCACGAGCACGCGCAGCAGTTGCAGATTGCCGCCGATTCGCCCGGTCCTTCGAGGTTGGGCATCTGGTGCATAAGTCCGTTTTCTTCGGCTTTTTTGAAAATCGCCTCGGCTTCTTCCCTTGTAATTTGTCTTGCCTTGCCGGTTTTGATGAAGTATTCCGCGCCCGTTCCCATCTGGACGCACATATCGTCTTCAAGGTGTCCGCAGCCTTCGTCCAGCAAACGCCTTGAACGTCTGCACGAGCAGGGAGACACCGAGAAAGTGTCGTATTTGTCAAGGTAATAAGAAATCTTTTCGTAAGGGATCGCCTGGCTGTCGCCCGCAATCGCGGATTCGATGGGGATAACCCTCATCATACTTGCGCCGTACGGCAACATCGTTCCCATTGACTCCATAAGTCCGCGGGTGTACGCTTCGAACGCCTTTGCGATTTCCGGGTGCTCTTTGACGTTTTCGGTGCAACCCACCATCATTTCAAGCGTGCCCGGCGCAAAAATCTGCATGAAATACAGGGTTTGCCCGTCTTCGGTGTAAATTTTGATTACTCCGAGATGGCCGAGTCTGTCCAGAATCTTCTTGGTTTCTTCCGTCGATTTTCCGCACTTGTCGGCGACGTATTCGAGCGTTCTGGGTTTTCTCAGTCCGAGACTTGCGGCAACGTCCGCTTCTTCGTCGGTCAAACAATTAAGCGCATAATACTCGGGAGAGTCTTCTGTGATTTTGGTCATCATTCCGGCGAGACCGCCCATAACTTTGACCAGATGAAGAATGCTTTTTCTCATAGCCATAATGTACCTCTTCTGATTTGTTTATATTTCTTTAATGATTTCTTTTTATGTGCGCGACCTTATAATAACGCCTTGTATTCTTCGGGGATTGCGTTGTCGATCTGGCGCGCAAGTTCCTGCCGCGACACCCGCTTATCGCCGAAAACCCAGTCTTTTACGGCGTATACGCAACCGTATATTATGAGTTTTGCCGTGAATATCTCGTCTTCGCGCAACTCGCTTCCGCGTTTTTCGACACACTTCTCGTTCATACGTTTGAACGAATACTCGAAAACGTACTGCTCGTAAGAGTTCGTCCCGAGATATAAAAAGGCGTGCCTTATCCTGTTTATGTCCTTCTCGATAAACGAAAGTATGCTTAAAAACAACTCGTTCCAGCTCTTGCAGGCATTGAACGAAAAAATCTCGTCCAGCACCCTTTTGTAGTTGTAATTCATGACGTCGTACTTGTCCAGAAAATGCCGATAAAACGTCGACTTCGAAACGCCCGCCGCCTCGGCAATCATATTGACGGTTATCTGGTCAAGCGTGTACTTTCTCGACAATCCGTTGAAACAATCCGTGATGTGTTGTTTGGTCGTATCCTTGGACATTTTCCCACCCGAAAAAAGACTTCTCGTTTTGTCGTTTTTTTGTCTTCCTTCTTTAATCATAATATCATATTGTTAATTATTTATCAATATTTTCAGGTCTTTTCTTTATTTTGGTTCTATTTTGGGACGATTTTAACGTTTAGTCCCAAAATCTTCGTTTACAAATACACTTTTGACGGGTATGCTTTGATTAGAAATCAAAAAACATTCAGGAGCAAAATTATGGACAGCGAAAAAAAAGCAGCGCGAGTCGAAAGACTCAAAAAAATGTTTGCACCCGGCCCCGAAGCGATTGACTACAAGGTCACGCCGGGACTCGACACCATTCTCAAATGGTTTATGTTTACGGCGACGATTCTCGGTGTTTCCGTCATCACGTCGAAATTCCAGGCTTACGGCAATATCCCCTTCAACCTTGTGCTCGGTATCCTTGTACTGATCGCGATGAAGCCCGTGTTCTTCGAAACGCTGAAACTTACCACGTTGCTCGTCGGAAGAACAATCGTCTTGTTTGCTTGCTTCGGTCTCCTTCCCGGCGATATCTTTGTTGTCGTCGTGCTGGGACTTTATATCATTAACGTTCTGGAAGCAACGATGACCGACTTCTTCAAAAACAAGCAATACTTCAACGGCGTTTCGGGACTCTTTATGGCAATCGGCGCGTCGGCACTCTTCCTGGGCTCGACCTGGGGCACTACCACAACCGCCAACTCCCCCATTTACTTCATCGACGGTTTCTCGAAACTCGGCACCGAAGTTGCCTTTACTTCCTCGTATTTCACCGGACAGTCCAACCTTTTCAACGGCGCGGTATCCGGCACGACAAGCGTCGGCCTTGGCATCACCATCGCCACGATGATCGCTTACACAATCTGGAACTGGTTGTTCGTTACCGGCGAGTTTTCCTCGTCAGTTGCGCTTATGCACGTCGGATTCCTGCTTGCGCCTATCCTTGCCGTTTTCGTCGGACCTCTTGTCGGAATGGGCAGATTCGGTATGGCTCCCGACCCCGGTCTCTGGCTCCTGTTCAGAGCAAGCACCTTAACATTCGGCGGTATTCTGCAGATCGGCGGCAAAAACTGGTTTGAACAAAACTTCTACTTTGAAAAATTTGACAAGTTTGTCAATCGCGTCAAGAACAGCAAACCCGTGCAGATTGTCTGCATGCTCATCTGCTGCTCGCTTATGATCTTCGCGGTTGTCGCAGGCTTCGTCCCCGCAAAATAACAATCCTAAATCCCCCAAAACCTGACGGGACGCCCTTTGCGGCGTCTCGTTTTCTTTTGCCTGTTTTTTCATTTCCCCACCTTTATCCCCTATTTTTCCATCCGTAAACTTATTGTTTTTCATTTATCAAAACTTATTTCCGAAACCTTTTTATGCGTTCTGAATCGTCAGCCCTTTCTCTTCATCATATAAAAACGACCGTCTTCACAGCCGTTTTGGTACTCCCGTGTATCAGCGAGCACGCCGAGCGTTCGGGAATCGGGCTGTGTCAACAGCCGTTCGATTCTCCGTTGGGTGTAAAAAAACGACTGAATTATTCAGTCGTTTTGGTACTCCCGTGCATCAGCGAGCCTGCCGAGCGTTCGGGAATCGGGACGACGGAACGCCGTCCTTCGATTTCAAGTCGGGATAACAAAAGCAGACACGTCTGTGTCTGCTTTTTGGTACTCCCGACGGGAATCGAACCCATAACTAACCCTTAGGAGGGGTTTATTATATCCATTTAACTACGGAAGCGTTTTATAAGTTGCAAAAAAGATTTTATCGTTTTGCAACTTGTTTGTCAAGGAATCGGCGGGCGAAAAAGCCCTTACGTTTTCTTATTTCAGATAAATGGACGCATTGGTTGCGGCAATTGCGCCGTCCGCCGCCGCCGTTGCGAGTTGGCGTATATGTTTGGTGCGACAGTCACCCGCGACGAACAATCCGTCGGTTCTGGTCGTGCCGTCTTCGCCCGCGACGATATATCCGTTTTTGTCGATGTCGACGAAGTCTTTGAAAGCGGAGTTGTCGGGGATTTGCCCTATCGCGATAAACACGGCTTTTACGGGCAGGCGGAATTCCGATTTGTCGACGGTATTTTCAAAAACAAGCCCCGAAAGTTCGCCGCCGTCACTTAAAAACTCTTTCAGCGAAAGGTTGTGATAAATCGCGACGTTATCTTTTGTCATAAGGTTGTCGACGTGGGCTTTGTCCGCAAAAAATCTGTCGAAAAGCGTGCAAACGTGGACTTTTTTGCAATAATTCGTCAAAAACAGCGCGTATTGCAAAGCGGTATTGGCATCGCCGATGAGCGCGACTTCTTCGTCCTTGTAAAACGCTCCGTCGCACAGCGCGCAATAAGACACGCCGTGACCGATAAGTTCGTCTTCGCCGGGGACGCCGATATGTCTTGCGCTTGCGCCGGTTGCGATGATGACGGATTTCCCTTCGTGCGCGCCGTAGTCGGTAAGAACGGTGAAGACGTCGCCGTCCTTTTTAAGTCCGGTAACCTTTTCCAGCTCGAAATCCGCGCCGTGGTGCATAATCTGTTCAAACAGTCTGTCGGAGAGTTCCGCCCCCGAGATTGCGGTAATCGTGGGGAAGTTTTCGACGCGCGGCGAAAGCGAAATCTGTCCGCCGACGGTTTCTTTTTCCAGCACAAGGACTGTTTTGCCGTTTCTTAAAGCGTTGAGGGCGGCAGTCATGCCTGCCGTCCCCGCGCCTATGATAATTACATCGTAAATCATAAATTATTTTGCGTTTTCAACGAATTTTTTAATGAAACTCGCGTTTTCGTAGCGGTCGTAGCCCTGTCCGTTTGCGACGAGCATAGTGGGGGCTTTTTTGACACCGTATTTTTGGGTAAGGTCTTTCTGATCTTCCGCGTCGATGACGGTGTATTTGATACCTGCTTTATCGAGCATCATTTTTGCCATTTTGCAGTTGGGGCAGGTTTTCGTTGTGAACAGCAGGATTTCGCCGTCGTTCTTTTTGAAGTTGGGATCGGCCTGCACTCTCACGTCCTGTTCGCCGCAGCAGGTATCGCTGACGATATGCTGGTTTACGCCGTGATACGAAGAGTTTGCGATGTCGTAAGTTTTCCTTTGCGAGAACTCTTGCAGTTTGCCGTCGTTCCAGTTCTGTACGGGGCGATAGTAGCCGGTGATACGGCTGTAAACTTCGGCGGGTTGTCCGCATTTGGGGCACTTGAAGTGTTCGCCGGAGATATAGCCGTGCTCTTTGCAGATGCTGTACGTCGGCGAGATGGTGTAATACGGCAGTTTGTAGTTTTCCGCGATGGTTCTGACAAGTTTTGCCGTGGATTTCCAGTCGGGAAGTTTTTCGCCGAGGAACGCGTGGAATACCGTGCCCGAAGTATACAGCGTTTGGAGTTCGTCCTGAACGTCGAGTGCCGAGAAGATATCCGCGGTGTATCCGACGGGAAGGTGCGAGCTGTTGGTGTAATACGGGATATTGTCGTTTTCGGAAGCGGTGATGATGTCGGGGAATTGCGCCTTATCGTGTTTTGCAAGACGATAGGAAGTGGATTCCGCCGGGGTTGCTTCGAGGTTGTACAAATCGCCGTACTGTTCCTGATAATCGGAAAGTCTTTCGCGCATATGGTTGAGGACTTCTTTTGCGAATTCCTGCGTTTCGACGTTCGTCAGGTCTTTTCTGAGCCATTTTGCGTTGAGCCCTGCCTCGTTCATGCCGACAAGACCGATTGTCGAGAAGTGGTTGCTGAACGTGCCGAGATAACGTTTGGTGTAAGGATAAAGCCCTTCTTCCAGGAGTTTGGTGATGACGTCGCGTTTGACTTTCAGACTGCGCGCGGAGATGTCCATCATCTTGTCAAGGCGGCGATAGAAGTCCGCCTTATCGGTTGCGAGATACGCGATTCTGGGAAGGTTGATTGTCACGACGCCGATAGAGCCCGTGCTTTCGCCGCTGCCGAAGAATCCGCCCGATTTCTTGCGAAGTTCGCGAAGGTCCAGGCGAAGTCTGCAACACATACTTCTGACGTCCGAAGGCTCCATATCGCTGTTGATGTAGTTCGAGAAGTACGGAGTGCCGTATTTCGAGGTCATTTCAAACAGGAGTTTGTTGTTTTCGGTTTCCGACCAGTCGAAGTCGCGGGTGATGGAATACGTGGGGATAGGATATTGGAAACCGCGGCCGTTGGCGTCGCCCTCGATCATGATTTCGATAAAGGCCTTATTGACCATATCCATTTCTTTTTTGCAATCCTTGTATTTGAAGTCGCATTCTTTGCCGCCGACGATTGCGTTGAGTTCCGCCAGATCGTTAGGAACCGTCCAGTCAAGCGTGATGTTGGTGAACGGAGCCTGCGTACCCCAACGGCTGGGCGTGTTGACGCCGTAAATGAAGGATTGTATGCACTGCTTTACTTCTTTATAAGAAAGGTTATCGACTTTGACAAACGGCGCAAGATACGTGTCGAATGAGGAAAAAGCCTGTGCGCCCGCCCATTCGTTTTGCATGATGCCCAAAAAGTTTACCATCTGGTTGCAAAGCGTGGAAAGATGCGCCGCGGGGCTTGATGTGATTTTGCCGCGGATTCCGCCAAGACCTTCCTGAATAAGTTGTTTCAGCGACCAACCGGCGCAGTAACCGGTGAGCATCGACAAATCGTGGATGTGAATATCGGCGTTTTTGTGAGCGCGCGCGATTTCTTCGTCGTAAACTTCCGAAAGCCAGTAGTTTGCGGTGATTGCGCCGCTGTTGCTGAGAATAAGTCCGCCGACGGAATAAGTGACCGTGGAGTTTTCTTTCACGCGCCAGTCTTCAAGATGGACGTAATTGTTGACGACTTCCTTATAGTCAAGTATCGTCGACTTCATATTACGGATCTTTTCACGTTGTTTTCTGTAAAGAATGTATGCCTTCGCAACGTCGGTGTAGCCCGATTGTTCAAGGACGTGCTCGACGCTGTCCTGGATGTCTTCGACGTGGACGAGATTGTTTTCAATCTTGTTTTCGAAATCGGCGGTAACGCGGAGCGTCAACATGTCGATGATTGCGGGAACGTACTGCTTGTTCTGCGCCTCAAACGCTTTGGTAATGGCGACAGAGACTTTGTTAAGATCAAAATCGGTTATTTTACCGTCTCTTTTAATTACCTGATACATTTTCCTCATTTCCTTTATATTTTCTTTTGTTGATTTCTTTATACTTAACGACGTCGTCGTTTTGTTTTTTATTTGGTGAAACTCTTTGCATTCCGTTGCGTCTTAAAAAGGCGCAAGATTTTGCCTTTTTATCGTTTTTGGGCACAAAAAGGGGAGTTTCCCGTGAAGATTCTTTGAAAAATCCAAGCGGATAACACCCTGACATATCGCTCTATTGCGAGTACATTCATAATAACACGCATAAATGCACGTGTCAATTGTTTTATATCAATATATTGATTTGTTTTTTTAACCGCACCACAAGATATTGTGGTATGCCAAACAAGATCAATCCATGCCGCGAATTTCAATTTTATCGACTTTTCCGTCGAAAATCGGCAATATTTCTTCCATTTCCTCTCTTGTCAGCCCGTGAAGTGTCTCGTCAATCAGATCGCCGCTGTCCTTAAATGCCTGAAGATAATATTTTTTCGCGCCCGAGATAAGGTCGGCGACGCCGTAAAACGAGTTTTTGTCGTTAAATTCGCGGACGACGGTCGTGCGAAATTCGTAATCGACGTGGTCTTCAAGAAGGTATTTCACGCTGCGTTTTATTTTTGCGGTGTCGTAATTTTTTATGCCGACGGACATGCCGTAATTTTCAGGGCTGTTTTTAATGTCCATCGCGACGTAGTCCACCGCCCCTTCTTCGACCGCGCGGATCAGCATATCGGGGTTCGTGCCGTTGGTGTCGAGTTTTACCTTGTACGAAAGCGACTTTACCTTTTTCATAAAGTCGATAAGGTCGGGGTTGAGCGTAGGCTCGCCGCCGGTAATACAAACGCCTTCCAGTATGCCCTGTCGCTTTTTAAGATACGCGAATATTTCGTCTTCGGGGATAACGGGTTGTCCCATCGGATTTTCGACAAGACTCGCGTTGTGACAAAACGGACAACGAAAATTGCACCCGCCCGTAAAAAGCGTGCATGCGGTAAGCCCCGGATAGTCCAGGAGCGTCAGTTTGTTAAGCCCGTGAATAATCATTCTTCTTTGCCCTTTTTTGTTTGTGATCGGATTACTGATATTTATTATAAGTATACCCCGAGCGCGCGCTTTTTCAAAGCAAAATACAACAAAAACAAACGGGCGCGGTCAATGAAAAATCGTTGACATATTTTTCTTGCACGCGTATAATATGCTTATCTAAATATATTTGGAGGATTTATTGTTTATGAAAAAGAACATTGGCAAAATTCTTGCCGTTATTCTTGTAGTTGCACTTCTTGCAACCGTACTTTGCGCTTGCAACGCTGAAAGCTATCAGAAGAAGCTTGAAAAGAAAGGTTATTCCGTTACTACCGCTACCAGCAATGATAAAGAATCAACCACTGCTTGGACTGTAACCGCTGTCAGCAAGGAAGCCGGTATGGTTGTTATCATCAAATACAACAACGTTGAAGATGCAAAGAAAGCTGAATCTAACGGCCTCAACGTTTCTGTCGGCAACCTCAAAAAAGTTACCAAGAGACAAGGCAAAATCGTCTTCTCCGGCACTGAACAAGCTGTTAAGGACGCAATGTAATTAACAAACAACAAAAAAAGAATCACCGAGCAATCGGTGATTTTTTTTTGTGCTTTTCTTTCGTCCTTAACCGACGTCCGTCCGCACCGGTTTTACAAGGATTCCCTTCCGGGAGATTCTCACGTCGCTTCGCTCCTCAGAATGACATTGTGAGTTGCCCGAAATAGGTTCATAGGTCATCAGCGTCTTGCGTGGGCGTTTCAAGCGGCTCGTACGTTTCAAAAGTCATAAGCGCGGGGAAACAGCCGTACATTCCAAGCGGATCGTACATATTCGGCGCAAATGCCGCCTGGTTGATTTCATTTTTGCTTTTCAATGATTTCATAAACCCTCCGCCCTTTATTCTGTGCAAAACGGCGGGGTTTATTCTTGTTTGTCCTTTTTTACTTCAAGCGTGGGCTTATCGCTTGCACCCGACAACTTCCGACATTCATATTCATAATCGACCAGAACGGATGTTTTTGATTGATATAACGGATGAACGGGATTTCCGTTTCTCGTTAATTTTATGATCTTTATACTTCTGTGGCATCCGTCATTTAACAAGGAAAGAATTTCTTCAAGACAATTTTTCAAATACTTACGCTTTGAAATCAAGTTACCATACGCGAGCAATACATCACTGTCGGAATAGTTTTTTGAAATATTCCTAATATGCAATAAATTACTTTGTACAAGATCCTCGTCGCATTCAATATGTAAATCGTTCGGATTTGTTGCTCTTTGCGGATATACATTAAGCATAATCCAATTTTCATAACCATTATATCTGCTGATGTTAATTATTTTTCTTATTGTATTATCAATACTTTCCGGACAAGCAGTACTGGGGTTTATACCAAAGCAAAGCAATGTTTTTCCGCTGGGGTTAAATATTTGTCCCAACGCAAACCTGACCGAATTATCTTTGTTTATCTCGTAAATCCAACGCATCCTAAAACTCCGTTAACTCGCAAATAATCACTACAAACAACATCCGGAATCGACTGCACAAGCCGCAAAATGCCTTTCGTATCGAGACAATCGGTTTCACGCATTTTTCCGTCGGAAGCCTGCATTTTCAACCGGTTACAATTTGTAACCAGTTCGCTTCCTTCGTCCGAAAGACGTTTGCGTAAAACCTTCCAGTAATTCCTCGCGGCTTGATAGTTATTATCAGTCAAAACGGATACAATATCCACGACGGAAAAATACCATTCTTCTTCATCGGCGTTCCACACCGTACGAATTTGTTTTTGCTCAAAAATTTTGATTTTGTTTTCCATACGGACCTCTTATCATCGGATTATCTTTATTATACCATTTTCTCTGCACTTTTTCAATGCGAACACAGCCAAATGTTTTGAAAATGCAAAGCCCGCCCTGAAAAGGCGGGATTAATAATTAAGCCCCACAAGTACAAAAGTATCTTGTGGGGACCCCGTGTGGTTTTCTCGGCGGGTATCAAAATACCAACGCCCATAAAACGGCGAGAATTTGATGGATTTTTGGGGTTCTTGACGGGTTCGTGCGAAGGCGCGTACTTTGCCGTACGTAACTGAGCAGGGTTCCGTCAAAACGCCGAAAAGGCGCGAATTGTCGCCGTTTTAACCCTTGGTGATGGTGTCGGTGTCATCGATAGTCACATCTTCCATCGAAACTCCGCTGTCTTTGATATGCTCGATTTCGGGAGCGGCGTCGGTGGCGGCGTCGGGCGCGGCTTCCTTATGCCCTGCCGTGTTGGCGGACTTCCTGTAAATGACGAATTTCTGCCAGCAGAATTCCAGAACGCCGTTGATGAGCATTACGGTTGCTTCTGCCAAAAGTTTTGCTCCCTCACCTCCGCCAAGCGACGACGATACGGCGTGAACGTACCAGGTCTGGAAGGGATAAAACGGGACGTAAAACAGGAACGCGAGCGCCATTGCGACGGGCACGTTCTTTGCCGACTTGAACGTGAATTTGCGGTTCAAGGTAAAGTTCCACAAAACGGACAGCGCCAACGCAACCGTGGTCGCCACAAACAGCGTCTTGGGCATCACGGTGATGAAGTTGATTGTGCCCCAGTCAAGTTTTTTGAAAGCGAAAGTCATTATCGTGAACGATAAGAACTGGATAATTCCTGCGCTTGCCGTGCAAAGAAGATACTTGAATGCTTGCCAACGCGTACCGTTTTTTGCGTTCATTTCTTTGAATTTTTCTTTGCGTTCTGCTTTTCTTTGTGCCTTTTCTTCGGGCGTGAGTTTTTGTTTTGCCATACTTTCTCCTTATTATAACGGGCGTCTGATTGCAGTGTCTTCCGCTTCGCCGCAGCAGTGAATGTGCATATTGTTCATTACTCTGAATGCGTCGGCGCGAATATGGAAACTTCGCAAGCCGTTAAGACGGACTTTCAGGCGCATATACAGCATAAGACTTTTGCCGTTGTCGGGCGGGGGACATTGTGACACGAAGCAAGCGTACGCCGCTTTTGTTTTTTCAAAGTCTTTTTTGGTGATTTTGACGAATCTGTTGGGTTTACCGGTGAAATAGTACGCCAGAACCGTTGGTTTTGCAATTTGGGCTGCCCCGACGCTTTTCATCATATTGACGTTGCTGCACATAAAATACGCCTTCGACACCGCCTCTCCCACGCGAAGATGGTCGGGGTGGCTTTCGGGGTACAGTTTGTGGTCGGGACCGATCACGACGTCGGGCTTGATTTCTGCGATGACTTTTGCGATTTCGATGCGGAGCGCGACTTCGTCGTACATGCCGCCGTCCTCAAAAGGCAGAAACCTGACGTCCTTAACGCCCAGAATTTTCGCAGATGCCAGTTGTTCGTCGCGGCGGATTTTAACAAGCGTTTCGGGCGACATGTTTTCGTCTTCCGTGCCGTACCGTCCGTCGGTGCAAACGAGATAATATACGTCCTTCCCTTCGCGCGCAAGCCTTGCGACGGTGCTGCCCACGGCAATTTCGATATCGTCGGGGTGCGGCGCAACGAACAAATACGTCTTGAATTTTTCGATTTTCGGAACGGGTGCGACCGCTTTTATGAGCAATCTGTTGAGTAACATAACTTTCTCCCTGGGCAATCTTACAATATTTTAACACACGATATTTGTTAAGTAAAGGCTTTTCAAAAAAATGTGGTTTTCTTGCGCGTTTTTGAAAACGTCTAATGAAATACGGTTGCCCTTCCGGGAGATTGCCACGTCGCTTTGCTCCTCGCAATGACAAAGCGCGTTGCACGGAATGCACTCTCCTAAAAAGTCAGAATTTTGATGAGATTTTGACGTTTCTTTTGGGGTTCTGAAAATCCTAGTGTACTTGGCGTACACGGATTTTCGGGTTCCCGAAAAAACTCAAAAGGTCGCAAAATTATGACTTTTTACAAAAATAAAGGCTGCACCGTAATAGTGCAGCCCTTTGTGTTGTTTTTTACGTATTACTTATTTGTTATACGTTTGCGGATTGATGATCTGGATTTCAAAAGCCTTTCCCTTTGTTTCGGGAGTGATAAGGTTTTCGTTGTAATCGCTGTCTGTTGTCGGGTCGGATTCACAGAAGTTGACGTAGCCTTTGATCGAGAACGTCTTTCCGTAGACTTTTCCTTCGACAGTTGCGGTGCCGTACGTTACGCGGTCGCCGTCTTTCTTCGTGCCGATGATGACTTTAAGCGCGATGTCGTCAATAATTTCCGCATTTGCGCTTGTGCCAGCCGCCTCTATTTCCTTGACTTTCCACGTGGTTCCCTCAAGGTACGGGACGTAGGTCTTTCCGAGGCGGTATGCCTGACGGAGCAACGAACCGGCTTTGCCGTCGATATAGTTGCTTTCCGTATATTTCGTGCCGCCCGTCGGATTGTTGAGTTCGTTTGCGATTGCTTCTTTAAGGCCGTTAGGACCGTCGGGCGTGTTGATAAGCACGAGTTTGCCGTCAACAAACGAGAAGCCTTCATCGGAAAGATATTTCGCGTTGTTTTTCTTTGCTTCAAGTTCTGCATAAAGCACGTACGGGTACAGATATTTGTTGCCCGCGCTGTCTTCGACCACGGCGTATTCTTTGTAGCCGTTTTTGTGCATTTCTGCGGTCGTTGCCGTCTCTTTATGGTTTGCAAAGAACTCTTCGCCTGCCGTCATATATCCCGTGGGACGGAGCAACATAAGCTGTTTGCTGAGACCTTTCGCGTAAATTCCGCGAGCCGTCAACTTGTAAAGTTCGGTTTCGAATTCCTTATAAACCTCGACCGAGTCGTAAATCTTTTCTTTGAAGATTGAGTTGCCATATCCTGTGAAATATTTCATCGCAAGAGCGACCATGCTCACCGCGTCGATATTATCGTTGTTGTATTCAAACAAGTTTTTGAACGTCGTTGCAAGGAGATTTTCACCGCCGATAACAAGCGCGTTGTCAAGACCGTCCGCCTGATTGATGCCGATAAGACCGTACACTGCGGGAATTATGCCCTTTTCGGCGCTGAACACTAATCTCTCGATTATGTCTTTGATTGTGATGTCGCCTTCCGACGCCGCTTTGGCTTTGTGCGCCTTATAGTTCACGAACAAGCCGTTGTCGTTTTTATTGATAAGGTAGTTGACAAGTTTCACGAAGTTGAGCCCTTTGACGTGCGCTTCGCCACTCGTTACCAGATGATTGATGGATTCGTTGACTTTGGCGTAACTATAAGAAACGTTATATTTCGTGTATTTGTCGCCTTGGTATGTCGTCTGTTCTTCGGCGGTCAAAAGGACGTAGGCGTTAGTTGCCTCATCGAGACGGTAATTTCCGTTTTCGTCTTTTTCATAGACCGAGTACAGGACGCCGCCGACTTTGTCTGTGTCGTCCGCTGCATAGAATCCCCATTTGTCGTTAACTTTTCGGAATCCGTTGACGCCGATTGCGCCGTTTTTACCAAGCGCGACGCACATATCGAGAATCCCGGGGAGAACGCCTTTGTATTCTTCCATGATTTTCGCGTCAAGTTGCAGGTCGTAATCGGGTTTTTCTTCTGTCCCTATGTTGACGGGATACAGTTGAAGTTTTGCAAACACTTTATCGTTTGCGGTAATCGTTGCGACCGCGCGGGTTTTTTCGATATTTACGAAATCGAGCGTGCCTTTGATATTGAGTTTCAGCGTTTTGGGAACGGTGAGCGTTTTCGTTGCCTCGTCGTATTTCAGATCGTTGCCGCCGACTTTGATTTTCAAGCCGTCGGGACTTGTGTAGTCGTGTGCGACAAGGCTCAGAAGGTCTTCGCCGAAGTCGAAATCAAGACCTGCGTCGATATTCATTGCGCCGTATTTTTTCTTTTCTTCCTCTCCGAGGACAGTTGTGTCGATTGCATCTTTATCGTTTCCGATTTTAAGGTCGGTGATTGCAAGTTCGATACCGAAAGTCCTGTTGTTTTCGCCTGCGGGCAGGTTAAGGTCGATGAAGAATTTGCTCATCTTGCCGATGCTGCCGTTTGCGCCCGCTTCCTTTTCAAAGCCCAGCTTGATTGCGCCACCAAACAGCGGAGAGTTCACAGTTCTAATAATTCCACCATTTGCATCTTCCTTCGTCAGCGGATCAAGTGAAATTGTGGCGGAGAGTTTTTGCGACAGGTCGCTCTTGACGGACGCGTAACCTTTGTTCGCTTCTTGGAACTGACCGTTTTTCCAGGTGTACCAGGTGGGTTTGCTGAACAACATGCTTGCCAAAGGCTCCCCACCTAATTCCAGCGTAAGAATTTTTTGAATATCTATGGTTTCTCCAAGACAGGAATATGCGGTGTCCCAATCTTTGAAAAACATGTTGACAATTCCCTCAACACTTATGAAGCCGCCAATCATTACATCCTTTTTTCCGTAAAGAGTATCGGCAAGGGTTTTCACAACCAATTCGCCGTTGTCGTCTTTAACATATTTGCCGTTAACTAAGTTGTAACGATTTCTGCTTGCCGCATTGACAAGCGTGTCGCTGTACGGCATATACTCTTTCTTTACAAACGTGTTGATGAGCCCGGTGATAACTTCGTTAAGGTCAAAGTCGCCGCCGTTGAAAGCCTCGACAACGCTCTTTACGATGTTATTTTTGAGCAGCCCTTCAATCTTTGTGAAAAGCGTATCTTTGACGGTTTGTCCGTTTGCGGTCTTTTCAAGTTTTGAAAGGTCAACGCCGACTTTGTTCCCCGCAATCGTTACGTAAAGGAAGTCTTTTTCGTAAATAAGGCGGAAAGAATCGACGCCGTTAATGCGCGCGGACACGTCGATATAAGTGTCGTTGCTTTCCGTGAGAGCAACCGCTTTCGAATATCTCGTATATCCCGCCTGCGCGGAGTTTGCGGAATCGAACGGTACGAATTTCGCAACGCTGTCGCCGTTTTTGTCGACAACGTAGTTATTGCCTTCTTTCGTTACTCTGATTTCGCCTTCTTTCAGTTCGGTCGTGTCGGTGAATATCGTCACGTCATTGCCCGAAAGCACGTATGCGCCGTTTGCGTCGACGATATATTTGTCGATGACGTTCTGACGGTCAAGAAAACCTTTCAGAGCAAGTTCGATCGGCATTTTTTCTGCGACGCCGCCGTCCTTTTTAAGGGTGATTGTCGCGCCGAGGCTCAAAGCGATGTTTTTGCCGTCGGCAAGTTCAAACGAAGTGCCGTTTGCGATTTCGTTTGCGCTTTGGAACATCGTGTTGACAAATGCATTCATCGAGGCGGCTGCTTGGTTGCCGCCGGTTCCGCCACCGCCGGTTCCGCCACCGCCGCCCGTTCCGCCGCCTTGGTTTCCGCCGCCGTTTCCTTTATTTTTGCAGGCAGCCAGAACGCCGACGCACAAAACGAGAACGCAAACTATTGCGAGTACTCGCAAAAAATTCTTGTTTTTCATTTTTGGTCTCCTTTCGAGATTTAAATTGTACACGCACGCGGACGTGCGTATATCTCTACATTTTACATTTTAATATTTATTGTTTTTCTTGTCAAGGCTAAGTCGGGATTTCCGCAGGACAGACGCCGTTTCGGGGTTATCGGCAAATCGTTTTAAGGTAATTTTTAACCTAAACGTTACAAATGCGCCCGCGTGTAATATTTTGCGAAAAACCTTTACATATTGTCCTTACGTTTGTATAATAATCGTTAGGAGGAATTTTATGCACGATTCGCACGTTCACAGCATTTTTTCGGACGACGGCATGGAGGCGGTCGAAGACGTCGTTGCGACGGCGCTTTCTCGCGGTTGCGACTATGTCGCAATCACCGATCACGTCAACCGCGATTATCAGGTCATCGGATACGACAACCCGCAAATAAATATGTCGGCGTACGTCGCCGCGATGCAGGACTTCAAACGCCGCTTCAATAAGAAAAACTTCCGCCTTGCCATGGGCGCGGAACTCGGATACCTTAAATCGGCAAACAATCTGTATATCAAAGACCTTGCCGATATCGACTTCGACGTCATTATCAACAGCGTTCACTGCGTGCTCGGCAGCGAGGTCTATTACGCGGAATATTTCAATAAGTGCCCCTATAAACACTTTGCCTATCTCGAATACCTGAAAGCCGTCCGGGAAAGCGTCGACGCGCCCTACCCCTACGACATCATCGGCCACATCGGCTATATCCAGAGAAACGCGCCGTATAAGGAGCCCGATATGTTTTACGAGGAGTTCTCGGACGTCTTTGACGATATCCTCACCGCCATCATCGAAAAAGATAAGTGCCTGGAAGTCAACAGCAAAACTTATCGCGGCGGAAAAACCACAAGCGAGTTTTCTTTGCGACACCTGTCAATCCCCGACGTCGACGTCCTGAAACGATACTACGAACTCGGCGGAAGGAAAATTTCTTTCGGCAGCGACGCACACCGCACAAACAGCATCGCTTATAATTACGACAAAATCGCGGCGGCAATGAAAGAAATCGGCTTTGAAGGTTTCACCCGATACGTGAACCGCGAGCCGGAACTTGTGAAGTTTTGATAAACCGAAAACAATACCAACCGTGAATAATACGAACTGTGCCAAAACGCCGATATTTCCGTGCTTTTTGGCACATACTCACTTCTGTACAAAAAGTACAACTGCGTTCGTCTTTTCCGAAAATCATCGAAACTCTCGGTGGTTTGGTCTAAGGAGTATTGCCCCCGCGTTTTTAGGCGAAAACAAGGCACGCGAGCGGGTTAATACTGTATGTATAAGCCGTGAGCGCAACGAAGTTTTGGTCAAAAACGCAGAGCAAGACCACGGTTTGTATTATTCACGGTTGGTATACGATAACAAAAAACCGTCGTTTCCCGACGGTTTTTTCGCGCTTCGCGATTTATAAAACGCTTTTCGTCACGTTGAACTTTACGCCAAAGGCGTTTGTGACCTCGTGATACTCCGCGTTTTCAAAAAGTCCGCTCGTGCGGGACACGACGTAATCCGCGCACTCAAAAAGGGGCTCCGAAAATCCTTTGTCGATATGATATATTTCGAGCGATCGGCGGGCGGGGGTTTTAACCTTTGTGTTTCTGACTATTGCAAATAATTTTTTCATTTCGTTCACCTCTTGATTGCATTATTGCATACAAAATATGACAATGCTTTGCATATTATTGAAAAATGTTTGAAATTTTTCATTTTTTTCGCAAGGTGAATTTTTGCAAAAAGAAACGCCCCGAAAATCGGGACGTTCCTTTGATTTAGGTGGAAAGATTACTGTCGTAATCCGATAATAAGCATATTATGCGTTGACTTTGACGTTGCCGTTGACTTGTACAACGTATTTGCCGTTTTCGACTTCCGGTTCACCGGGGACGTATTTTGCAACGCCACTGATATCGACGTTCACGTTTGCAGAGCCTGCCACGATGACAACCGCCGTGCCGTTGATTGCAAAGTCGTTTTTGTCAAGGTTGGTTGCGTTTGCATTCGAGACAACGTTTGCAACGACGTTCACTTTCACAAGTTCTTTGCCGACCGCTCCGACCACTACGTCAACGTAGACTTTCGCGCCGTGTTCGGTATCGCTGATTTTGCCAAGTTCGACTTTCACGTTGACCTTGCATGAGTTGTCAACACCGACGTTAACTTCAACGACTACGCCGCCCTTTTCGTTTGCATATGCGGTAACTTTTACGCCGACGTTGTCGACTTCAACCCCTACGCTTGAACCAAACTTGAAGACCATCGTGTCTTTTTCTTTGTCATATTCGCAGGTGCCTTCGATTTCTACAAGGTTGGCTTCGCCGTGTGCAACAACCGCTTTGAAAGCGTAGCTGTCTTTGCCGTTGATGTCTGCGTCTTCTTCGGTAACTTCGCCGTCTTTGATTTTCTTTGCGTTGATGTAAATCGTCGATACGTCGGATACGTCTTTGCCTTTGGCGTCTTTATAAGTGACGGTCACGAGCATTTTGTAGTTATAGCCGTCTTTTTCGTTGGATGCTTCCACTTTGACGTCAACATTGTGATCTTTGATGTACGCCTTTGCGTTGTTTACGTATTCGTTAAGGTATTTTGCAAGTTCGTCGGTTGCCGTGCTGATACCGGGGATTGCGCCGATGCCGTTAATGGTGAAATAAGGATCAACGTTTTTATTGTCATCCGCCGACGAAGCAGTGCCCGCTGCCGAAGAGTTCATCGCGACTGCGATTGCCGTGCCGAGAGTTTCGGCATTGTCCGCTTTTGCAGGTGCGGTTTTCTTGTCCTTATTGCAGGCGGTAAGTCCGACCGCAAGAGCCGCTACCATCGATACTACAAGAAGTATTGCCAGGATTTTCTTTTTCATATTGAGTAAAACCTCCGTGTTTTTCAAATTGTTTTCGCAAAGTAAACAATCGACGAGCGCGTTTTATTGGGATTTTCTGAAAATTTTTTATTTTTTTACTCCACGCAAGTACAAACGTATCTTGCGTGGGTTTTCTAACAAGGTGTCTTTCAATAAAAAACCTTACCGTTTCCGATAAGGTCTGTTATCTATAAAATATAAGGATTGTCGTATATTATTTATTCATCCGTTCCAACGTTGTTTATTATGTCGTTAATTGTTGACGTAAGGTATTTTTCGTACAATTTTTTTATTGTCGGGAAATCGATGCCTTCAATTGTTTCCCTTATGTTTTGCACTGTTTCTTTCCATTCCTGAGAGATCGCGCCGCACAATGTTTCTATTGTTTTAAGTTTTTCGATCATGTCATTGTAACTACTTTCTTCAAAGTCGCTCAAAAACATGTCGATAAGACCTTTGTCGAGTTTATTGATTTTTTCTTCGGCAAACCTATAATAAACGTCAGAAAAAATGCTTCTGTCGCCGGACCAGGACTCTTCCAGCAGACTCTTTCTTTCAGCAAAAGCGGCGGTTAATTGTTCAAAACTCATTGATGAAGTTGCGTTTTGCAAATATTTCTTCGCCAAGTCTGCAAGGTCTTCCTTTGAAATCGTCTTTATCGACAGCGAAAAGTCAAACGCCGCCCGAAGTCGTTTTGCAAAGCTTTCGGCGGTCTCGCCGGAGACGGAAACGGAAAGCCCGTCCGCGTCATCGACGAATTTGAGCGTCCGCGCGGCTTCGTTGATTTTTCTTGTCGCAGCGTCAAATTTAAGCCCTTTCAATTCGCCCAAAAGATGCAGTATCATGTCGCCGTCCACGTTTTCGGCACGCACCGTTTCCACGGTTTCCTCACTGTTTAACGTGAGCGTGATTTTTGCGCCGTCGGTTTTTTCGTCCGCCGCCGCAGTCGCTTTGTCTGCGCCCGCAGAAACTTGCACGTAATAATAATTGCTTATCGGCGAATTATCTTTTTTCGGCGCGAACATAACGCCGCAGGTGATCGCGATTGCCATAATCAGCACGCACGCCACGGCGGACGTCGCGATTCTGAACGCTTTGCCTGCGCCCGCTTTCTTTGTTTTCGCCACGGGTTTTTCGATATAGGAGGACTGCACGACGTTGTCGTAAACGCGCGGCGTAATGCTTTCGATTTCGCTTTTTAATTTGTTTTTCAAATCTTTGTTGTTCACGCTTGCTCCTCCTTTAAGTATTTTCTGAGTTTTTTAAGGCTGTTGTTGTACGTCCAGAGTACCGTGCCCACGGGTTTTTTTACGATTTCAGCAATCTCGCGATGTTTGAATCCCGCCACGACGTACAGCATAACGATTTGCGCTTCGTCGGCGGTCAGCACCTTTTTCATCGCGTCGGTGACGGTGGTGTCGGCAAGGTCTTCGACGCTCTTTTCGCCGGACACGGGTTCCCACTCCGAAAAATCCGTCGCGGTCTCGTACTTCGCGCGCTTTATGTGGTTGAAGGCGATGTTTTTGCCGATCTCGATAAGAAACGCCGCCGGATTGCCCGATTTGTAACTTTGCACGCTTTGTCTGAAACGCACGTACGTATCCTGCATAAGGTCTTCGGCAACTTCCCTTCTCCTTACTATCGACAATAAATACGAAAACAAACCTTTTGACGTGAGTTCGTAAAACTCCGCAAAAGCGGTTTCATCGCCCGATTCCTTGATGCGCGCTATTAAAATGTCAAGGCGTTTATTATCCAAACGGAAAACCTCTTTTATTTAATAGGCATATTATACAAAGTCGGGAAGAATTTTGCAACCGATATAACCCTTGCAACAAATAAACAATCGAACCCCTTTTTTTATTTGACGATTTTTACGTTTTTTCGGATTTTGTCAAAAAACGGCGGATTTTTCAGGTTCCGCCGTGTTTTTTCCAAAAAGAAACCCCGGAAAAATCCGAGGGAGTTCTTTCTTTTTGTGTTTGTCAGCCTTGGATTGCTCCGACGGGGCAACCTTCTGCGCAAGCGCCACAATCGATGCATTCGTCGGGGTTGATTTCGTATTTACCGCCGTTTTCGGAAATAGCACCTACCGGGCAAGTGTCCGCGCACGCTCCGCAAGCGATGCATTCATCACTGATTTTGTGTGCCATAGTAACGTCTCCTTTTCTAATTTGTCTTATTTGGGTTTTCCCCTTTTCATTATATTACCACACCGCCGCGGAATTTGCAAGGGTTTTCAAATTTTACTTGACTTTTATTTAGACAAACGCGCGAAAACAATATATAATAAGGATTATGAAACCGTTGTACGACAAAATCTGCGAATACGTCGCAAAAAATCCCGCGCGCTTCCATATGCCGGCGCACTTCGGCACGGGCGATAATCCGCTTTTTTCAAGCGCGAAATACGACGTGACCGAACTCGATTTTTCGGACAATCTGCAAAATCCGACGGGCGCGATACTTGAAAGCGAAAAGGAATGCGCGAAAACGTACGGCGCGAAAAACTGCTTTTATCTGACCTCGGGCAGCACGACGGGGGTTTTCATCGCAATGAGCGCGATACGAAACCGCACCGACGAAATAATCGTTGCCCGCTCTTCGCATAAGTCGGTTTACGCGGCGGCAAGAACGCTCGGGTTTAAGGTAAGATATATTCCGTCGTCTTTCGACAAAAACGGAATCCCTTTGCCCGTGACGGAAAAAGACGTCGAAACCGCGCTTGAACAATATCCGTCTGCGGGCGCGTGCGTCATAACGTCACCGAATTACTTCGGCATGACGGCGGACGCAAAAAGTATATCCGCGCTTGTGAAAAAACGTGGCAAAATTCTTTTCGTGGACGAGGCGCACGGCGCGCATTTCCCGTTTTCAGAACGCTTTGAAAAAGGCTTTTCGGGATTTTCCGACATTTCCGTTACAAGTTTTCACAAAACCTTGCCCGTGTATTCGGGCGGGGCGGCTTTATTTTGCAATAACGATACTTTAACGGACGATTTGTTGCGCTTACGTGCCGATTTGCACACTACAAGCCCGTGCTATCTTACCCTTTTGAGCATGGATTATTCCATTGACGAAAGAAGAATATCGGGCGAAGAAAAGTATGAAAAACTATTTGAAAAGGTAAACTTATTAAAAGAAAAACTGCCCGGAAAAATAATTAAAAACGACGACTTCACAAGGCTTGTCGTAAGGTGCGGGGACAACGGGTTTTCGGCGCTTAGAAGTAAAAACGTCGTGCCGGAAATGACCTTTTACGATTTGGCGGTCTTTATACTTTCTCCCGAAAACGAAGAACGAATCGACGATATTTACGACGCCTTAAAAGACGTAAAATGCGAAAGCGCGCGTGAAATTCCGCCCTTGCCCGCGCCTGTTTTCAAAAAAGTAACGGGCGGCGGCGCGTATCTTCCGCTGCACGACGCGATAGGTCACGTGTCGTTAAGGGAAGTCGGGACGTATCCCCCGGGCATTCCCGTCGTCGCGTACGGCGAAGTAATTACCGAAAATATTGCCGATTTTTTGAAAGACCGCGACGTTTTTGGTTTTGTAAACGGCAGATTATATGTTACAATAGATAAGTAGAATAATTAACGGACATCATTATGAAAGGAAAATTTATCACTTTTGAAGGCGGCGAAGGCGTCGGAAAATCCACGCAGGTTCGTCTTCTTATGGAATATCTTGAAAAAACGTCGCAACCCGCCGTTCTCGTTCGTCAGCCCGGCGGCACTCCCATATGCGAAAAAATTCGCGAAATTCTGCTCTCGCCGGAAAGCGCGGATATGACGCCCGAGTGCGAGGCGTATCTTTACGCAGCGGCGCGCGCGCAACTTTTAAGGGAAGTCGTCATTCCCGCCCTTAACGAAGGAAAAATCGTGATTTGCGACAGGCACGTCGACAGTTCCGTCGCCTATCAGGGCGCGGGACGCGGACTCGGCACCGACGTCGTGAAAAACATAAACGCAAAAGCAATCGAGGGCTGCCCCATCGACGCGACGGTTTTCATCGACCTGCCCCACGACAAAATGTTCAGAAGCCGCAAAAAGGCAGAAGAAATGGGCGACCGTTTCGAGGTGGAATCGGGCGATTTCCACGCCCGCGTTTACAAGGGCTTTTCCGACATCGCCGACGAAAATCCGGAAAGGGTGATCCGCATCGTTCCTTGCGAGTGCAAGGCCGAAACAAGCCGGCATATTATCGACGCCCTTCGCGAAAAAGGACTTATCAGATGATTGAGTTTCAGGACGCTCTGAAAAAGAGCCGCGCCTACAACTTAATAAAACACGATATCGACACGGGCAATTTGTCGCACGCTTATATGGTGATTTCGCCCGACGTTTTCGCCGTGCAGAATCTTTTCAGACTGATTGCGTGCGCGGTATATTGCAAGGACGCCTGCACGACCTGCCCCGTTTGCAAAAAAGTGCTGAACGGGAATCACGCCGACGTGAAATTCATCAACGAAGACGGCAAAAAAATCAAGGTCGAAGACGTCGCCGCCCTTATCGAAGACACCGAGACGAAACCTTTTGAGAGCGACAACAAACTGTACTTTGTAAATTCCGCGGACAAAATGAACCCCGCCGCGCAAAACAAGTTGCTGAAAACTCTGGAAGAACCGCAAAAAGCGGTGAGCATATTCTTAGGAGTCGGCAGCGAAAGCGCGATTCTGGACACTGTGAAGTCGAGAACAAAAAAAATAACCCTTGACAGGTTTTCCGCGGGCGACATAAAAGACGCGCTGATAAGTTCGGGCGTTGCCGTCGGAAACGCGACGATTGCCGCCGCCTGCGCCGACGGTATGCTGTGGCGCGCAAAGGAAATTTCGTCAAACTCCGCCTTTTCGGAAACGTTCGACCGCGCCATATTCATACTCAACAATCTGAAAAAAAGCAGCGATGTGGCGTCGTTTTTGAACGATAAAACCCTTGATAAGGATAATTTGCCCGTTTTTCTGGACGCGCTCTCAATCGTTCTTCGCGATATGATTGCGGCAAAAACCGACAAGAACCTTATCATGAGCAAACATAAGGAATGGGAAATCGAAACGCTGTCGAAAGGCTTTTCGCTTGACGCCCTTTCCAACATACTTTATCTTGTCAACGAAGAAAGAAAAAAATTGAGTTTTTACGTGGGAAGCACCGGCGTTGTCGAAAACCTGCTTCTCGGTATTTTGGAGGTTAAATATAAATGTCAGTAACGATAGTCGGCATAAAATTTAAGAACTCGTGCAAGGTGTACTATTTCAGCCCCGAGAAAATTTCGTTTTCGGAAGGCGACGCTGCGATTGTCGAAACGGCGCGCGGCACGGAATACGGCGAAGTCGTGCTCTCAAACCGCGAAGTCGACGACAAAGACGTCGTGCAACCTTTGAAACCCGTTTTAAGGAAAGCCACCGACGCCGACAAAAAACAGGTGGAAAAAAACCTTGCCATGCGCCCGGAAGCCATTCGCATCGCAAACGAGAAAATCGAAAAACACAACCTTAATATGAAGCTTGTGGACGTGGAATACACTTTTGACCGTCAGAAGATTATCTTTTACTTCACGGCGGCGGGACGCGTCGATTTCCGCGACCTTGTCAAAGACCTTGCGGGCGTGTTCAGAAACCGCATCGAACTTCGCCAGATTTATGAACGCGACGACGCGAAAATGCGCGGCGCGCTTGCCCCCTGCGGACGGCCGTGCTGCTGCAACACCTGTCTTCCCGACTTTGCGAAAGTTTCCATCAAAATGGCGAAACTGCAAGGACTGTCGCTTAACCCCACAAAAATCAGCGGCGTTTGCGGACGTCTTATGTGCTGCTTGAAATTCGAGAACGATTACTACGCCGAAATGTACAAAAAAATGCCCAAGGTCGGCAGTCGCGCAAAAACTCCCGACGGCGAAGGCGTCGTGGAAAGCAACGACATCTTAAAACAGCAGGTCAAGGTCAAAATCATGGACAAAGACGGCAGTTTCGACGTCAAAACCTATGACCTTAAAGACGTGTCGGCGCGCGTGCATCAATCGGTGGAACCCGACGATTCTTCGGACGACGAGGAGCTCAAAAAACTTGAAGATTGATATATAAATATATCTTTTTTGGAATATCGACAAAATATTTTGTGTCGAACATGAGATATTTTTGTTGACAATTTTCTTTTATAAGTTTATATTACGGGCTATGAAATCAGAGAAATCGAAAAAATTTTTAAGTCGTGTCGGGTTTTACGGTCTTTTGCTATTCTTCGCACTGCTTCGCGCGGTGGCGTCGTACGTCTTTATTGTCCCGAACGCATTTGCCCCGGGCGGCGTAGGCGGTATCGCGAGTATCGTGTACAACGTCGTCAATCTGTACGACCATAAACTTGCGGAAGGCGTGTTCAACCCCGCCGTCACGATTTTCGTGCTGAATCTGCCGCTTGTTATCGCGTCGTTTTTCACGCTCAACAAACAATTTGCAATCAATACAACCGTCATCGTTTTGGGATATTCGGGCTTTATGGCACTGTTTTCCGCACTTAAACTGCCCGTATTTCAAGGCTCGGGCATGGAAAGCAGCCTGACGATTATTTCGGCAATCGCGGGCGGCGTCATTTCGGGCGTTGCGCTTGGCGGCTCCCTTCTTACGAACAGCAGCGCGGGCGGCACGGATATACTTGGGAAAATCGCAAACAAGAAAAAGCCCGAACTTAATACAAGTTGGTTTATTTTCCTGTTTGACAGCATCGTCGTTTTGCTGTCGGGTATCGTCGGTCTGTTGTCGGCAAAAGGCATGGACGCAAACACGACCTTCGTCAAAATCGCTTCCCCGATATTTTACTCGTTCATCACCCTGTTTTTGACAAGCGAGGTTGCGGACGTCATCACGACGGGTACGCAATCCAGCGTCGTGTTCAATATCATCACCGACAAGGCGGAAGAAGTCGGCGACGCAATCGTGCAAATCCTGCACCGCGGAGGCACGATAATCCACGCGGAAGGTATCTACACAAACTCCACCAGAAAAATCCTGGTCTGCGTCGTGAAGAAAAAGCAATCCGCCCTGCTCAAACAAATCATAAAAGACGTCGATCCCGACGCGTTCACCTATATCAATAAGGCGAAAGAAGTCAGCGGATTCGGCTTCCGCAACAATCAATAACAGCCGCAACGATATAAACCCTAACGAAAAAGCACCGAAATATCGGTGCTTTAATTATGCCATAGGCAATGCGGTTATATTTGCTTCGCAAGTTTAATTTGCTTTGCAAGTTATATTTTGACTTCGTC